>Ga0209345_10004559_pt1 | contig 13304 bp, 16 predicted proteins | sample Cruoilmetagenom7_FD_187294 | JGI IMG/M metagenome (GOLD analysis project Ga0209345, IMG submission 187294) | Oil polluted marine microbial communities from Coal Oil Point, Santa Barbara, California, USA - Sample 7 (SPAdes) (version 2) | ecosystem: Environmental > Aquatic > Marine > Oil seeps ...
ACTATCTGGTAAAAGAGAAATTGCCTCTTTAGGGAGATTGTTTTTTTCTAATACCTCTTGAAGTATTTTAGCAATTGCTTTATTTGAATTTTCAGCTTCTTTCCCACCTTTTAAGATACAAATATTTCCACTTTTAAAACATAAAGCTGCTGTATCACTCGTTACATTTGGTCGACTTTCATAAATAATTCCAATTACTCCAATAGGTACCGAGACCTTTTGTATATTCATACCATTATCAACTATCCAACCCTCATGTGTTCTTCCTACTGGATTTTTTAAAGCTGCTATCTCTTTAATTGCTGTAGCCATCCCTTGTACTCTATCTTCATTTAAAAGAAGTCTATCAATTAGAGCTGAAGTAAGATTATTCTTTAACCCATCTTCCATATCTTTTTTATTTTCACTAATTATATACTCACTATTTTCTAAAAGTGCAACTGACATTTTAGTAAGTATCTCATTTTTTACTTTACCACTTAGATTTGCAATTGTTTTTGTGGCTTCCTTTGATTTTATTAAAAACTCTTCCATAATTTTCCTCTATTTTTTTTGAGTAACTTTAAAAGCTGATTCAACTGCATCTATAAAACTGAACCGAACATTACCTTTTTCTAAACTTGCATATGCAGCTGCTGTTGTTCCCCCAGGGCTCATTACACCATCTTTTATATGTGTTGCTGGTGTTATAGCTACTAAGTCTCCAAATCCTTTAAATAAACCATTTGCTACTTTAATAGCATCTGTTCTTTTCATACCTTGTTTCACTGCACCATCACATAAAGCCTCATGTACAAGTGCTAAATACGCGGGACCACTTCCTGCTACACCGGTTGCTATATCTAACTCTTTTTCAGAATGTAACCACAATGTTTCCCCTATTGATTCAAATAGTTTACATGATTTCTCTTTTAACTTTTCATCACCTGTCAAAGTTGTCATTGACCCACCTACACTCGCAGCTAAATTTGGCATAACTCTTACAGTTGCATAAGATTTAATATTTTCTTTTAGCATCTCTAATGTTGTACCTGCTAATACTGAGTATAGCTCACTTGCAACTCCACTTAATTGTATTGCAACCTCTTGAATATTTGCAGGTTTCACACAAAGTATTATTACCTTATTTGTTATATCAAAATCATCAAGAAGATGTTTTTTTACTTGTACACCTAACTTCTTTTCAAACTTTTCTATGCTCTCTCTACTTCTTCCTACTACCTCAATATTAAACATCTCTTTTAATCCAAGTGCTATTGATAATGCCATATTTCCATTACCTATAAATGTCACTGTTTCTTTATTCATATTTTTCTCCTATATCTCTATAAAAAAAGGGCAACTAACAAGTTGCCCTTTTATAAAACTATTTAACGAGTGATGCAAACTCTTTAAATACATATTTACTTTCATGTGGGCCAGGACTTGCTTCGGGGTGATGTTGTACTGAGAATATTGGTTTGTTTTTATATTTTACACCCTCAATTGTGTTATCAAAAAGATTGATATGTGTCACATCTGCAATCTCTTTTATGGTTGTTGGTACATTATAGTTATGATTTTGAGCAGTTATCTCAACTACACTAGTACTATTTTGAACTGGGTGGTTACCACCATGCTGTCCAAATGGTAACTTATATGTGTCATGTCCATGTGCTATACTTAACATTTGATGTCCTAAACATATAGCAAACATTGGGATATCTTTATCTATTAGTTTTTGTACCTGAGCTTTTTCTTTTGTTAAAGTAAGCGGATCACCTGGTCCATTACTTAAAAAAACTCCACCTATCTCTTTGTTCTCAAATCTTTGAATTAAATCATCTGCATTAAAATCACTTGGTACAACTTCAACTTCTAGTCCTGATTCTACAAGTTCATTTAAAATATTTCTTTTTACCCCAAAATCTATAACTACAACTTTTTTATCACTCATCATTGCTTTATTATATGACATTGTATCCATATTCCATGCACCATATTTATGAATATATGATTCTTGTGTACTTACCTGCTCTATATAATTTATATCTTCAATTCTTGGACTTTGTTCAAGTTTTGATTTTAGTTCCTCTTTTGATGAAACTTCTGTTGATGCTATCATCATCATAGCACCTTCATCTCGTAACATTTTAGTTATATATCTTGTATCAATTTCACAAATACCTAATGTATTATTCTCTTTTAATAACTCTGCTAAACTTTTTTCTGCTCTAAAATTTGAATGAAATTCATTATAACTTCTTACAAATACACCTTTACAATGTGCTTTTTTACTTTCATTATCATTCTCATTTACCCCTACATTTCCAATCTCTGGAGCTGTAAAAGTTACAAATTGTCCCGCATAACTAGGATCTGTAATGATCTCTTGATATCCTGTCATAGAAGTATTAAATACTATCTCTCCTACAGCAGTCCCTGCAGCACCAAAAGATTTTCCGCTTAAAAATGTGCCATTTTCAAAATATATATAAATGTTTTCCATACTATCCCTTTTTATATCAAACCTTTTTTCATTAACTCTTCTTCATATAATCTATTAAATACTATATCATAATCTTCAGTCCCTGGTATAAGTTTTCTCTTATAACTTTTAATTTTTTCGTATGCAGCAGTATCTGCTTCATCATACCCTTTTATAAATTCGTTTATTGAATTTGCAATCAGATTTTTCACTTGATTGTCATTTACAGTAAAATGGATAAAATCTTCTTCATATAAATAATCCATAATACTATGTGCAATATTTGAAAATCTATCCTCAAAATTTAGATTTACTCCAAATTCATTTGCCATTCTTTTTTTTGTCATCCAGAAAAGTTGTCTATAATCTGCTTTGTAAAACTCTATCTCATCCTCTTGATTCTCAAGAAGTTCATTTACCGCCTCATCAAGATCTATCTCTTTTTGTATATCTTCATTTAAAATTCTCTCACACTCTTGCGTTATACTGTTTTTTTCTTTTCTAACTTCTATAAAATCTGCATTTACTATATCTTTTGTTATTTTTCTTGATATGTAAGGAGTATGTTGTTTTTTTAATTTCATATTTTTTCCTATCTTATTATGGTATCTTCTCTCTCAGGACTAGTTGAGATGATACCTACTTTAGTTTTTGTCAATTGTTCTATTCTTTGGATATACTCTTTTGCTGTTGTTGGTAATTTATCAAATTCTCTACAACCAACTACACTATCCCAACCAGCTATATCTTCATATATTGGTTTTACATTATCCATATTTGATGGAACATAATCTATAATTTCTCCATCTACTTCATATGCTGTACATATCTTAATAGTTTCAAAACCATCTAGTACATCAAGCTTCATTAAAGATAATTGATCACAACCATTTAATCTACTTGCATGTTTTACCGCAACTGCATCAAACCATCCACATCTTCTTTTTCTACCTGTTGTTGTTCCAAACTCTTTTCCAACATCAGCCATTGTATCACCATCTTTCCCAAAATCTTCAGTAGGGAATGGTCCATTACCAACTCTTGTACAATATGCTTTTACAATACCCGTAACGACACCTATATCTTTAGGATTAAGTCCAAGTCCAGTACAAGCACCTGCGCTTACTGTATTTGAAGAAGTTACGAAAGGGTATGTTCCATGGTCAATATCTAACATTGTCCCTTGAGCACCTTCTAATAATACTCTTTTATTTTCTTCTAATGCTCTCCAAACCATATTTGTAGTATTTGTAATGAATTTTGATAGTTTTTCACTATATTCTGTTAACTCTTCTAGTAATTGAGCTTTATTTGGTGTTTGTACATCTATTGCATCAAATATCACTTTATTCTCATCAAAGTAATTCATTATATCTTCACAAAGCTGTGTAGGGTTTAAAAGTGCTGATGCTCTTTGTCCTATCCTATTTATCTTATCTGAATATGCAGGTCCTATCCCTTTTCCTGTAGTTCCTATTGCATTAACACCTTTTAACTTTTCCCTTGCTTGATCAATTAAACTATGATATGGAAGATTTAAATGCGCACAATCAGAGATAAATAATCTCCCTTCAAGTTGTGAAAACTGTTCCATCTCTTTTATAATTGACTCAGGATTTAATACAACCCCATTACCTATTACATTGATAGCTTTTGGATTTAATATTCCAGAAGGTACAAGGTGTAAAGCATACTTTACACCATCAACCCAAATAGTATGTCCAGCATTATGTCCACCTTGACTTCTACATACCATATCATACTCTTGGGCAAGTTTATCTACAATTTTCCCTTTACCCTCATCACCCCACTGGATTCCAACGATTACATCTGCTTTACTCAAAATTTTATCCTTCCATAACTTTTAATAGATTGTCTGTGTATAGTGCAAATCCTAAAGATTTAATACCATCACTTTTATATCCGCCACCTTTAGCAAGTGTTAGATTTCCTTCAATAACTCGATAGTATATATTGTCATAGTATTTCATAGCACTATAATATATTGGAGATATTTTTACTTTTTTATATGATATGTTTTTTGTTATATCTATAAGTTTTTGACACTCTTTTTTAAGAACATCTGGAATAATATCCATAATTTTCTCTAGTTGCTCTGCTGTCTCAATACTTATTAATTGAGACAACCAAGATATCTCTAAATCAAACAATGCACCAATTTCACCATTTTTAAAAATCTCTATATCTACATTGTACTCTTTTGATATAATAAGTGGTATATTTATATTAGCTATTTGTACAATAGGTTCTAATGATAACTCTTGCAATAAAGCACAATTTAAATTAACTATGTCACTTATTGTATCATACCCTATCCACTCTGCACCAATTTGGTAAGTTTCACTTGCAGGATATGTAAATACAGGTTGAATATAGAACCATTTTTTATGCTCTGTTGTTCTTCCTAGCCTTTTAGATATAATTCTTACAACATCAAGTGTACTATCTGCTCTTAATGCTAAAGAGTTATTCTCTTCATCACTTAAAGTGATAAGATCTTTATCTTCATCAATACTTTGATGTCCAGTATATGAAAAGTTCGGTGTAAGAATCTCTTCAAAGCCAGCATCTTGTAAAAAAACACTCGCTTTATTTTCTAATTCTCTTTTATCTTTAGCCCTTTTGCCAAAATATAATCTACTTCCAGTTGGTATTTCATGTTCAAAAATCATAATTTAAGAGTTAATCTCCATAAATATTTTATTAGCCGTACCATCAAAATCTCTTATTCCTAATTTATCTAATGCTTTTTCAATAGTATTCACAGCCCATACAGCTTCATAGTCTGCAACAAGTCCCATATGATTAATTCTAAATATTTTCCCTTTTAAGTGATCTTGTCCACCTGCAATATTTAAATCAAATTCTTCTTTAAGTATTTTTCTTATCTCATTTGACTTTTCTGAATATATCGTTGTCATTGCATCTGCTGGAGTTGCTGGATAAACTTCTAGTCCAATTGCTAATAAAGCCTCTCTTGTAGCCTTAGCTCTTAAAGAAGTTTTTTCATATAATTTATCAAAACCATCTTCTTTCAATTTTTCTAAAATAGCCCCTAGCCCTATTATAAGAGTTGTTGCAGCAGTCCATGCTGTTGTATTTTCTCTTTGCTTTTTTATCTCTGTTGCAAGATTAAAATAATATCCATAACTTTTTGCCTCTATCTTCTTAACTGCTACAGTACTAAAACCAATCATAGCAAGTCCAGGTGGTAACATAAGGGCTTTTTGGCTTCCAGTAATAAGCGCATCAATATTGGCTGTATCTATTTTTTCAACACCAACAGCAGTAATCCCATCAGCAACTACCATAATATCTTTATTAATCTTTTTTACTGCTTCTGCTAGTGCTTCAACTGGATGTCTTAATCCCCCAGCACTTTCACATATTTGTATAAATACAGCATCAATATCACTATCACCTGAAATTACTTTTACAACATCTTCTACAGAAGTTGGAGTATTCCATTCGTATTTTAATTCAACAAAGGGGATATTATGTGCTTGAGCTATTTTTCCAAATCTCTCACCAAATTTCCCACTATTTATTGTAAGAGCTTTTTTATGAGTAAGGTTTGTAACACAAGCTTCCATAGCTCCAGTTCCTGAAGAAGCTAACATCACAACTTCTGGCATATCTAACATCTCTAAAAGCAGTTCTCTTGTATTTTTAAATATATTTTCAAACTCTGGTGTTCTATGGTGAAGTGTTTCACCTGACATTGCAGTTCGAACAAACTCAGGTACGGCGGTTGGGCCAGGAGTTAAAAGCATATCTGTCCTTTAAATTATTCATTATTTATAGGCGATTATACTAAAATTTTTATAAAAAACTAATAAACTATATCTCTATTAAACCTCTAAAATTCATCCCGTGTAGCAATCAGTCTTGCAATGGCTTCATTTGCCTGTCTTGTTTTCTCTACACGCTCTTCATGTAAACCTTTTAATGAACGCAATGTTTCCATTTTTTCATGATCTATATTTGATTGTATTTGTATTGCTTTTCTATTATTTGATGAACCAGAAACTGCTGACCATTTCTCTTTATTATTAATATAAATTTTTGAAGATGAACTACTTGCATTTTTACTAAATACAATTACATCATTCTCTTTTAAATTTAATAAGTCTTTTATAGAAAGTTCTGTTTCTGCTAACATAGCATCAATTTTCATTTTTGAACCAGACATAAGTGCATTAATATCTTTTTGCTTACTTACTTTTCTATTTTTTGCTTCAGCAAATATTTTTTCAACGATTACATTTAATAAAGACTCTATGTAAGAAATAGGATAACAAATTGATAAAAACCCAGACTCATCATCAATTGTTATCTCAAAAACAACTAATAAAACAATCTCATGATCTGAAATAATTTGAATAGCATTTGCATTTGTATCCATACTTTCTGTTTTAAAATTGATTGTTGCTACATCTTCCCAAGCTTTTTTAAGATGTTTTGTAATAAGTTGATAAAAATGATTAAATACTTCTAGTTCTATCTCCGTTAACTCTTTCTCTGTAGAATCAGTTAATGTACTATCACCATTTCCAAGTAAATGTGCAATTATTTTATGACTGATTGCTGGGTTACACTCCATAACAATTCTACCCTCTAAAGGTCTTATTGACAGAGTATTTAAACTTGTTATTTGAGGAATTGATAAAATAAACTCCCCATAAGTCATCTGTTCAATACTATAGAGTTTTACATCAACAATTTTTCTTAACATCGCAGAAAGATCAGTAATTGTTGCTCTTAACATTTTGTCATGCAACGCATTAAAAGCTTTCATCTGATCTGCTGATATCCTATTTGGTTTTTTAAAGTCATAAATAGCATAGCTTTTATCTTTAGAAGTTGGAACTGAATCTTCAGGTATCTCTTCTAAACCACCATCTTCATCGGCTATGTCTAATAGCGCATCAATTTCATCTTGACTTAAAAACTCTGCCATATCATTTCACCATCTCTACATCTGCATTAATTGCACCAAGGTCATCTATCATTTTAATAGTTTCAATAATCTCAGTTATGTCTAACTTCATAGTTTTCATTGCTTTCATCAAATCTGAAACAGTAGGTTGATTTTTTGAATTTATAAGTGCATTATCTATGTCAACCTCTTGTACTCCATCAATTTTTTGAATCTTTGCTTCATCCCCAATATCAGTTCCCATATTTACAGCAGGATCTGCCCATTCTTTATCACTGAGATTCGATCTTTTAATTCTTAATGTAAAATTTTCTCTGGAGACAGTAACTGGACTCACAGTTATATCAGAGCCAGCAACTATTATCTCTTTTACTGGATCAATAATCACTTTTTTCTTCATCATACTATCTATTTCTATACTCTCTATCTGAGCAATAAATCGAACTATTGAAATACCTTCTGGTTTTACAACATCAATTGTCCTTGTATCGTAAGCCATTGCGATATTTTTACCAAACTTAGTATTGATTTTTTCTTCAATTCGTGCTGCTATTTTAGCATTTTGTTCTAACAAGCTAAGAGTAATGGATTTTTCATCCCTTAAATTATAAGGAACTTCATTTTCTACAATACCACCATCATAGATATATCCAGTTTTAGACTCAGAACCTCTTCTACCCCTAGTGTTTTCATCAGTAACCCCAATAATTGTCCCTTGGGCTAAGGCATAGATTTTTCCGTCGATTCCTTTAAGCTGAGTTACTAAAAGTTTTGCACCATCCAAATTTGCACCATCTAAAGAAGAGACTTCAACTTTCAGCTTATCCCCTTGTCTAGCAAAAGGGGGAAGAGTAGCTGTTACAATAACTGCACCCGTATCTCCAGCATCAGGAGCATCAATTTTTATATTGGCATTTCGCAAAAGATTTTGTAATGTTTGTTTTGAGATATCACCATCTCCACCAGCTCTTGCCCCAACTACCAAACCATAACCAACTAGCTGATTATCTCTTATCCCAACAATGTTTGATATATCTTTAATCGTTTGACCATAAATAGTTAACGATATAAAAAAAACTAATAAAATATTTTTCAAAATTAAACACCCTATACTATTTTTGTAATTGAAAACATTTTATCTAAACTTTAATAAATTCTAGATATAATAATTGAAAATAATTTAATAAGGTTTATTTTGAATATATATATTTACGGTGAACTATCTTTTAAAATGGAAATTCATAAAATTTTAGACCATGGGAATATACGGTTTAAAATTGGAGATGGTGAAGTTATTGATGTTGAGTACCTTTATGATCTTGAAGAGCTTATTGAAGAAGATCCTACTCAAATATTTATAATCGATCAAAATAAAATTATAGAAGATAGTGTAACGACTAAACTCTTTAAATTCTTAATACCAAAAGATGGGATAACACAAAAATATTTAGACCATTATGGTATGGGGGATGTTAGCATTCGAACCTATAAAGACCTTATGATTCATATAGAAAAAAGGTTAGAATTTATAGAAAACTCAAAACCTAAAGCACATGAAATCACTTCTATAGAGGATATGTTAGAGGATGATACTCTAGAGGCTATTAGTAAATCTCTTAACTAGAGAATAAGGAATTATAAAATGGATAATGAACTATCACAATTAGATGCACTCATTGAATCTGATGTACTAGATGCTTTAGGGAAAGAACCTAATGATACTTTGAATGAAGATTTTGACCTAGATGGAATTACTATTGAAGATCATTTTGAGGATACAATTAATGATGAGTCTTTAGAAGAAGATAATAACCAAGAGATAGAAAACATATCAGAAGAAAATAGCCAAGAGGAAGAAAATTCCACTGAAAATGAACCAATCCCAAGTGAACCTTTAGAGACACCAGTAGCTCTAGAACAAGATATGAGTAGTGCAAGTTTATCTAAGCTTTTAAGTGAATTGTTAAACAACAAAACTATTGAGATTACAATCAAAATAAAAGAGTAGTATGGATTTAATAGCAATATCTCAAAGCACTGTAAAAATCATTTTACTTCTTGGACTACCTTCACTAATCGTTAGTATGATTATTGGTTTAATTATTAGTATCTTTCAAGCCGTTACACAAATTAGTGATGCTTCTCTCTCTTTTGTTCCTAAAATGATTATTGTATCTGTTTTTATAGTTGTAAGTCTTCCATGGGTTGGGGATCATATAGAACAATATACTTATGAGCTTTGGGATATTATAATCACATTTGGAAAAACACAATGATAGAAAAAATTTATAAGTTAAAACAACAACAGATAAATCAACAAGTATTATTAAAACAGCAACTTGTTTCAAAAATAGATTATATTAATAAAGAGTTGTCTCAAACAAATCATGATCTAAACTCTGCAAGTGTTAATGTTATGGGTGCTATCTCAGATTTTCGAGTTTTGCAAATCCATAAAGACACTATGAAAGAACATATGATTCAATTAGGTAGAAAAAAACTTCATTATTTACAACAAGTTGAACACTACAATAATATAATAATTGATTTAAATAAAGAGAGTGAACAATTTAATTATATATTGCAAGAACAGAAAAAAGAAAAATTAAAACAAATTATAAAGCAAGAAGAGTTAACTTCAGCAGAATATATGCAAGTAAAACATATACAAAAGAAAAAGGGTACAAATGCTTCATAAAAAAATACTTTTTTTACTTCTTCTTATAAATCAACTTTATGCAATCAATGTACAACAAGGGGATCTTTATAAAGAGAAACAAGAACTCATTGCAATCAAAGATGAACTTAATGAGTTTTATGAGAAAAAAGAATTAGAGTATCAAAAAAATAAAGTAGAGTTAGAAAATATACAAAAAAGTATTAAAGCATCCGAAGCAAATATTCAAAAACTCAAAAGTGAAAACCAAAAAATATTAGATGAGATAAATAGAGTGATAACATCAAAAGCAATGTCTATGTACGATAAAATGAAACTAAGTGTTGTTATAAATATTTTTAATGAGATGATAAATAACGGTAAAATTGATGAAGTATTTGATATAATGATACGGATGAGTGATAAAAGAGTTATGAAGATACTTAAAAAACTAGATACTCAAACTTCAACTCTAATAATGAAAAAAATGAGAATAATAAAAGAACAAACAAATAAAGAGGAGAATTAATATGGCTGAAGAAGAAGTTGTTGCAGAGAAAAAAAGTGGTGGAAATCCAATGATGATGATTTTAATAATACTTATAGTTGTTTTACTTGCTGCTGTAGGGGGAATTGGATATTTCTTATATTCAAAAGGTATGCTAGATGAAAAAACAAATACTCCAGCAGCAAATACTGAGCAAGTACAAACTACAAAAAAAGAGGATATTGGTGAAACATTTAAAGCACAAATTGATAGTTTAGTTTTAAATATTACTGATGCAAAAGGTAGAGCAAAACTTATGAAGCTCTCTTTTACTATGAAAACTACTGAACCTGCAATTGAAGCTATATTAGAAGATACAAAAGCTGAAATTATTGATTCTGTAATTAGACAAGTTAGTGCTAGAAGTAGTGAAGAGCTTTTAACTGTAGGTGGAAAAGCAATGTTAAAAGAGGAGATGATTGATGAGATTAATAACATTCTTAACGATGCAATTCCAGAAGGTGATGATGACAGAAAGAGAAATCCTGTTGTAGATATATTTTTCACATCATTCGTAATTAAATAAAAAGGTAATTAATGTTAATAATAGTTCAAAATCAAAACAATAAAAGAGTTCTAGTTAAAACTATAGCTGTACTATCTTTATTCACTATGTTTTGGCTCTATTATCAACATATGAGTAGTAAATTTCAAGAGGAAAATATGAAACTCACTACTGAACTAACAACTAAAAAAGAGATTGAAAAAAAGCTTAATTCTAAAACTGTAAAACTAGAAAACCTTCTCTATAAAGAAGCTGTTTTAATAACAAAACTTATTAATCAAAAAAATATTCAATCGATACAAATAGTAAAAGATAAACTCCTTATCGTTTGTGATTTTGGAACTAATATGGAGCCTGTAATGATACGATATGGGGTAAATGCAATGTTAAAAAGTACTGATACAGATATAAAAATAGCTCTTGATATTAGAACTATAGTGGAGAATAAGTATGAATCTTAAATTATTGTCAATACTATTAATAACTATTCTTCTTACAGGTTGTAGTAATAGTACACAATCAATTAATAATAGTGTAAAAATTGATGAAAAACCAAAATATCAAGTTCCAAAAAAGATAGACCCTCCAAGGCCTCAAGCCAAGGGTTCACTTTTTTCTAATCAAGGTGCTTCACTTTTTTCAGATAGAAAAAACCTACAAATTGGTGATATAGTTTATATTACCATTAATGAAGGTCCAACTTCAGCTAAAACTGAAAGTATTAAAGAGACAAAATTAAATGATGATGGAACAACACAAGAAGGTGGTTCTTTAAATAATGTACCTGGAACAAGTATGCCTATAGTTGGTAGTTTAATTAAAAATTCAGCTAATGTACTTAATAAAGTTTTAGGAATGGGATACACCCTACCAAGCCGTTCAGGTACTTTCAAAGCAGAAGCATCAAGTGAGGTAAATGATGAGTTTAGTTATAATATATCAGCTATAGTTACACAACTATTCCAAAATGGAAACTTTCTCATTCAAGGTACCAAAGAAGTTATTGTAAACGGACAAAAACAGACACTAAAACTAAGTGGTGTTCTGAGTCCTTATGATCTTGAGGCTAACAATACTGTTAGCTCTAATAAATTAGCAAATCTAAAAGTGGTGTATTATAAAAATGGTGATGAACAAGACGCTATGGAGAAACCATGGGGTACTCAAATCGTAGAAACTATATCACCTTTTTAAACTAATTTTAAGAATTGTTGTATTAAGATGTTATAATCAAATAGGGGTATAAAATGTTAAACATATTAAATGTAGCACAAACTGGACTTAAAACTTCACAAACACAAGTTGAAGGTGTAATGAATAATATTGCAAATGAAAACACCCCAGGCTATAAAAAAAGGGCAGTAAATGTTTCAGAAATTGAACATGCTGACTCTAGAATTACTGGTCGGGGTATTTCAATTGATAATATATCTCGATCAACAAATGTTTATATGTATCAAAATATTATACGGGAAGAGGCGAAGCTTTCTGATACAAAAGCATTAAACTCTATGCTAGGAGATATAGAATCAATATTTTTTGAGACTGATGATTCTGGTCTTTCTGCAGATTTAAATAGATACTTTTCTTCAATTGAAAATCTCAGAACTGGTCCACAAAATGAAATCTATAAAAATGATGTTATTAACAATGCTAACAGTCTTATTTTAGATCTTAAAACAATTTATGAATCAATTGAAGTTAAAAAAGAGAATACACTATTAGAAACTAGAGAAGTGGTTGATAAAGTTAATAGTCTATTAAAGAGTATAGGAACTATTAGTAAAAAGATACAAGATAGTACAGGTGCTACTCCTAATGATTTATTAGATAAAAGAGATGCCCTAGAATTAGAACTTGCACAATATATAGATGTGGAAATTTCTAGAGAAGATAGCTATCAAATTAAAATTGGTGGTGCTACTGCTGTAAGATTTGATACAAATGTACATGAATTGAATCTTATAGAGAACTATATACCTCAAAAAGATGTGTATGCACTTAAAAATTCTGATGGAACTACATATGTTGACCCTGTAACTGAAGATTATACAAGTACTATAAAAGATAGTTTTTCATCATTTAATAGTTTTGTAGCAGAAGAGCAAACAATGGACTTATCTGGTACAGCAACTGAACCAGTTGTTTTTTTAGGTACTACAATTGCGG
>Ga0209345_10004560_pt1 | contig 13303 bp, 10 predicted proteins | sample Cruoilmetagenom7_FD_187294 | JGI IMG/M metagenome (GOLD analysis project Ga0209345, IMG submission 187294) | Oil polluted marine microbial communities from Coal Oil Point, Santa Barbara, California, USA - Sample 7 (SPAdes) (version 2) | ecosystem: Environmental > Aquatic > Marine > Oil seeps ...
TTTTCCTGCAACAATACTCGAGACTGCATGTATCCCTATACCAATACCTGCTGCTGTAAGCAAGCCTAAACCAAATTCATCAACAGATTTTTCAACTCCACCTGTCGGTGCTTTAAAATGTACATCCGCCATAGGTCTCTCTTGGGCATACTTATCCCAAAATTGTGGTTCACTACAACCTATACAACCATGACCTGCGCCAATTGGCCAGTTAACACCTTCGTTATATCTAATAATTGAGCAGTTATTAAAAGTCATAGGTCCTTTACATCCCATTTTATAAAGACAAAAATTATTTTGAGCACCTTGGTCACCCCATTCTTCTACAAACTCTCCTGCATCAAAGTGAGCACGTCTTTCACAGTTATCATGGATTCTATATCCAAATGCAAATTTAGGACGATTTAAGTGATCTAACTCTGGAATCTGACCTGTTAGTACAAAGTGTAAGATTGTTCCTGTTATATTTGCAGGATTTGCGGGACATGCTGGAATATTTATGATTGCTTTGTTTTTAATAACATCTTGAACACCAACTGCTCCCGTAGGATTTGGAGATGCTGCTGGTACTCCACCAAACGTTGCACATGTGCCAACAGCAACAAGAGCTGCTGCATCTTTTGCAACGTGACGAAGATGCTCTTCAAAGGTTTCGCCCTTTGCACCTATGGTACACCACTCTTTACCGGCACCCATTGGTATAGAACCTTCAACTACACAAAGGTACTTTCCTTTAAATGTATGCATTGCCTCTTCCAAGTGAGCTTCAGCCTGATGACCTGCTGCTGCCATGATAGTCTCGTTAAATTCTAAAGATATAACCTCTAAAATAAGTTCATCTATAGTTGGAGCATCACTTCTTAGTATTGCCTCTGAATTACCAGCACAATCTTGTAACTCTAACCAGATAACAGGTACTCTGTTCATTAGCTCAGCAGCTTTTGCAACTAAAGGAGTGAATTGTGAGGGGAGCATTAAAGCTGCACATGCTGCACTTGCCCACTTCATAAAATCTCTTCTTGTAAGACCTTCTGCTTCTAGCACATTGTTTATAGATGTTTTTGAAGCCGCAGGAGAGCTTTCAAGTTCTTCTAACCTTTTGGTCATGGTCTGCATTAAAGAGTCATAATACTCTTCTCCACGGTTTGTATCTACCTTAACGCCCTTAGCGCTAAACATTTTCGCAAGAGCCTCTCTTTTTTCAACCATAACCCACCCCTTTTTTAAAAGAATTTTATTGCTACATTACTAATGATAGGTCAAGGAAACTTAAAAAAAACTAAATGATTAAAGTTTAATCACTTTATTGCCTTTAATATCATACAATTTATATATATTATACTTTTAACTTATTTATGTTGATATTTGAGGCTTGTTGATAGATAAATAGTTTGGCATGTGGAAATTAAGCCCTCAATCAAGAAGGACTTCCACATACCGATTTACTTTTTAATTATGATACTAAAACGTGAGGAACGATTAGTGGATATTTTTTCATCTTTCTATAGATATGTTTTCTAACAATCTGACGAAGATCATTTTCTAATGCTCTAGAGTTTTCAATCATTCCATCTTTAAGGTGGATTAAAAAGTTTTCAAGAATATCTTCCATCTCTTTAGCAAATGCTTTATCTTGTTTGTCAGCAACTATACCAAATGTAGTAACCTTTGGTTTCATAGTCATCTTAGAATGCTTCCCATCAACTTGAGCAACAATCATTACAACACCATCAGATGCAAGTTTTTGACGATCAAGTACGATATCATCTTCAATTTGATGATTATTTTGGTTGTCAATATAAGTTTTACCAGTTTTTACTGTTTTAACTTTTCTCATATACTTAGGGGCAATCTCTATCTGCTCACCATCAGTCATAAGAAGGATGTTTCTCTCAGGAACTCCACAAATCATACCAGTCTCTTTGTGTTGCATAACATGGTTAAACTCACCGTGAACTGGTAAGAAGAATTTAGGATTTACTAAACGAAGCATAAGTTTTTGCTCTTCAATAGAAGCGTGTCCTGAAACATGGATATCTTTACTTGAATGAACTCTTGCACCTGCGCGTTGAAGGTGATTAAGCATACCAGAGATACTTCCCTCATTACCAGGAATAGCACGAGAAGAAAGAACAATTAAATCAGTTGGTTTTATTTTAATATGTCTGTGCTCACCAATACTCATTCTAAATAAAGCTGAATTTGGCTCACCTTGTGAACCTGTTGTAACTATAAGAACATCTTTATCATTCATACGAGCAACTTCATCAGCATCTATAAAGATGTTTTTAGGAAATCTTACATAGTCATACTGCATAGCAATCTCTATATTTCTTTCCATTGAACGGCCAATTACACAAATCTTACGACCATATTTAATTCCGTACTGAATCGCTTGTTGAACACGATGGATATTCGATGAAAAAGTTGAAAGAAGTACACGACCCTCAGCCTTAGCAAATACTCTATCAAGAGCAGGTGCTACAGATAACTCTGATGGCGTTGGAAGAGGATTATAAGAGTTAGTTGAATCACTTAAAAGACAAAGAACACCTTTCTCTCCATAATGTGCAAGTCTATGTAAATCTGCTGTATAACCATCAACTGGAGAGTGGTCTATTTTAAAGTCACCTGTGTGAATAATAGTTCCAGCATCAGTAGTGATAGCTAAAGATGAAGAGTCTAAAATAGAGTGAGTCATATGCATCCACTCAACTTCAAAGTCATTACCTATTTTGTATATTTTTCTTTTCTCAATAGGATTAAAATGCTTTCTGTGCTCTTTAATATGATGCTCATCAAACTTATTTCCAATCATCGCAAGTGGTAAAGGTGTAGCATAAATCGGGAACTGCATCTCTTTATAAAGATATGGCATTGCACCGATATGGTCTTCGTGAGCGTGAGTGATAACTACACCTACGATTTTATTTCTAATCTCACGAAGATATGAAAAATCTGGTACTAAAATATCAACACCATGCATATCTTCATCTGGAAAACTCATACCAACATCAACAAGGATAGCTTCTTTTTCTGTTTCAAAAACAGCAATATTTCCACCAATCTCACCAAGTCCACCAAGTGGAGTGATGCGGATTTTCGCTGTAGAATTTAAATCTAGTTTATAGTGAGGGTTAAGTCTTTGCTTGTGCCCCTCTTGATTTAATGTTACAAACTTTTTTAAGTTTTCATCAACCGGAGTAGGTTGTCTTCGGTGACGATTACGATTTTTATTTTTGTTTGGGTTAGGTTTGTTACCTGTTGGTTTATTGCCAGTTGGCTTATCCCCAGGTTTATTTTGATTACCATTTGGTTTTCTATTATTGTTATTTGGTCTTCTATTGCTATTTGTATTGTTTGTATTTGGTTTGCGGTCTGTTGTTTGAGGTTTGCTCTCGCTATTACCTTGATTTTCTTCTGCCATCCAAACTCCTTTTTATTTTATATTTTTTTATAGAGTTGGTGATAGTCGCTTGTGGAAACTTGATGAGGTCGAATGGTTTGTATAAGCCCAAGAGAGGCAAAAGCTAAAAGAAGTTGCTCTTTTTCATACTTTGAAGATAGATTTTTCATCAAGGTTTTTCGAGGTTGCGTAAATGCAACTCTAAGCATATCCTCAAAATCTTTATCACTTCTATCTTTATTCTTTGTAATTAAAAAAACAGCAGAATCTATCTTTGGAGGAGGTTCAAAAGCGGATGGTGGAACCTTCACAACGATATGTGAACTTCCTATACTTTGGGTTATAATACCCAAAGAACCAAATACTTTTTCTCCAACCTCTGCACAAAATTTTTCTGCAACTTCTAGCTGTACCATTACAAGTATATTTTTACACATTGGATCTGCGAGTGCTTTTAGGATGATATTCGTTGCTATATAATAAGGTAGGTTTGCCACCAAATCATACGGCTCATCAACTAAAGAACTCTTCCAAGCTTGTAGAACATCCCCACAATTTAAGTGGAGTCGCTTGGTATCAATCTCTTTTTTAAATTCACTTTGTAACAGTTTACACAAATCGGTATCGACCTCAAAAGCTTCAACACTTTTGACATCTACTAAAAATTTAGTTAAATCACCTAAGCCAGGCCCAATTTCTACGATTTTATTATCATTTTTGGGCATCGCTTCGACGATTTTTTGTAAAACAGTTTCATCTTTTAGAAAGTTTTGTCCAAACTTTTTCTTTGCTACAACGCTTTCTTTTTTCATAGATATGAGTGTATAGTAATATTTCTTACATAAAGGTAATAAATATAAAGAATTTTAAATTTAGTTCAATATGCTATAATTGTCTCCAAATACTCAAGGTGTTTAATGTTTAAAAAAATATTTATATTTATGCTATTAACAATTATTTTTATTGGTGTTTTTTTAGCCTATAATAAAACTTCAAAAATTTTACCATTTTATGACCAACTCACTAAAAACAGGGTTTCAACTGAGGTAAGTCTTCAAACAGATGAGCAAAAAGAAGCTCAATTTGTCGGTTCATCTAAATGTAGGGAGTGCCATAAAGATAACCATAAATCATGGTCACATTCTCGTCACTCTAAAATGATTCAAGACCCAATTAAAAATCCGTCAGTTGTTGTAGCAGATTTTTCAAAACTACCATCAGATGCAAATTTTGCACTAAAAGATGCTGTTTATACAGTTGGTGGAAAATTTAAACAACGTTTTATGATGAGAAAAGATATTAACGGTACTGAAGATTATATTCTTGGAAACTATCAATGGAATGTACAAACTAACAAATGGCAAGGTTTTAAGCCATGGAAATACTGGTACAAAAATGCATATCCACATGCCAATGAAGAGTTACCAACATCAAGAGCTTGTGATGGCTGTCATTTTACAGGTTTTATGTCAAAAGAAAAAAGAGTTGAGAGTGGTATAGCTTGTGAGTCATGTCATGGACCAGCATCTCGGCATGTGGATAATCCAAAGTCCTCAGTATATATGGCATCACTAAGTGATTCTGTTAGGCAAAATGAAGTTTGCTTACAATGTCATATGAGAAATCGTGATATTCGTCTTAAAGACCAAAACATTAGTGAAATTTATGGTGATGCTAGAGATTATCCTTTTGGTTATGAAGCAGGTAAGCCACTTAGTAAATATAAGCTTGTAGCCCCTTTTGTCCTCGGACAAGAAACAAAAGAGTTTTATGCAAATGGGATGGGTAAAAAAAACCGTATGCAAGGAAATGAGTTTGTTCATTCTATAAAAGGCAAACATGGAGTGACATGTATAAACTGTCATAACCCTCACACTCTTGAACCAACAGCGGAGAAAAATAATGGAAATGATTTATGTATGAAATGCCATGATTTTGGTTCATTAATAGGACCACATCAAAAAGATTTATCATCCCATACTAAACATAAAACAAATTCAAAAGGTTCATTGTGTGTCGAATGCCACATGCCCAAAGTTGGAAAACATACAGGTAAATCACCTATAACTGTTAGAACTCACAGCTTTGGTTTTGTAACCCCAAAAGAAACTTTAGATTTTAAAATGCCAAAAGAGACAAATGCTTGCTATGCCTGTCATAAAAAAGACAGGGATATGAAAACACTTCAAAATGATTTAGAGTCATGGGGAATGATTGGCTGGGATAAGAGATAGATGAAAAAAACGAAATTAATTTATAAAATACTGTTTAGTTACTTCTTAGTTGTTGCTGTATTAGGTACTTTCTCAACATCAATATTAATATATAATATTCACAAAAATACAAAAGACCTTGATACTTACAGAGAGAGAGAAATCACTTCTTTAGCAAAAGTTATTAACCTATTTATACCAAATAAAGAGAGTTTAAAAGATTTAGATTCTATTCAAGAGCTTTTTACCTCTACTATTTCTAAACTACCACATATAAAAAGATTAACTCTTCACGCTAAAGATGAAAAAACATTAAGATATACACATATTGCTAGCTCTATTACAAGTATTATAGGGGTAGCATCCCACAAAGAAGATATAGATGCAATTTTAAGTAACTCTACTACTATACTATATGAAGATACTAAGGATGGAGATAGATACTTAGATATTACATATCCTATTTTAAACGAATCACTTGAACCAATAGCAGCATTAGGTATTGCTGTTTCACTTAAAGAATCAGATGAAGTACTAAAAAAATCTATTGATAAGATGAAAAAAGATGCGATAAACATAATATTAATTGCCATAACAGTTAGCATTGTGTTAGCTATCTTGTTAACAATAATAATATCAAGAAAAGTAATATACCCCATAGAAAAATTAACTGCTGCAATTAGATCTGTTTCCAAGCACAAACTAAAAGAGGAGATAGATATATCATCAAATGATGAGTTAGGTGAACTAGCAACAGAATTCAATAAAATGACTTTAGAACTTCACCGTTTATACTCATCTATGGAAGACGAAATCACTATAAAAACAAAAGAACTTGAGAAACATTTTTTAGTAGATTCTTTAACTGGGCTTGATAACAGGTTTGCTCTTGTTAGAGATTTAAAAAATGGTTTTTGTGTCTCTATTTTAGACATTTCATCATTTAGAGATATCAATGATGTTTATGGTATAGAGATAGGGAACAAGGTACTAAAAGAACTAAGCAATAAATGTAATTCATATTTAGTACATACAGATTTAAAACTATATAGACTTAGTGGTGATGAGATTGCTATAGTAAATCCACATACCATCTCTAAGGAAGAATTTTCAACTATTATTGAGAGAATTATTAAAAAGATAGAACATGAAACTTTTTATTTTGAAGAGGATGATGTTGAGATTAATATATCCATTCATGCAGGTATATCTAATGATGAAGAACATGCAATTGAAAAAGCACATATCGCTCTAGTTAAAGCAAAAAGCACTCATAGTGATTATATACTTTTTGATAACATACAGCATGAAAATACTAAAAGTAGCAATCTTATTGAAATCATTTCAAAAATAAAACATGCACTTCATAACTTTGGAATTATAGTTCATTACCAAAAAATAGTAGATAAAAATTATAAGACTATAAAGTATGAAGCCCTAGTTAGGATGAAAGATAACGATAAAATATTATCTCCCTATTTCTTTTTAGATGTTGCTAAAAAAACAAAATATTATCAAGAAATTACAAAAAATGTTATCTATAACTCACTTAAAGAGTTTGCAGATAAAGATGAATTTGTATCTATAAATATTTGTGCTGAAGATATAGTAAATATGCAAACTCAAAGCTTTATAAAACAACAATTATCTCAATTTAAAAATCCTAATAATGTTATTTTTGAACTAGTTGAGAGTGAAGATATACACAGCCTGCCTGAGCTTAGTGATTTTATTTTATACATTAAAAAAATGGGTGCTAAAATAGCTATAGATGACTTTGGAACAGGGTATTCAAACTTTGCGTATCTTATGGATTTAGAACCAGATTTTATAAAGATAGATGGTTCTTTAATAAAAAACATAGATACAAATCAACGCTCATATGATATTGTTAAAACTATTGTTACATTTGCAAAAGGGCTAAATATAAAAGTTATTGCAGAGTTTGTTCATTCCAAAGAAGTACTAAAAATTTGTGAAGAACTAGATATAGATGAGTTTCAAGGTTATTATTTTCATGAGCCATCTAAATTAACGTAAAGCCAAAGAGGGTATAATTGCGATATATTATATAAGGCTCTCTTCAAATATGAACTATTTCGCTAAAAGAATCATTCCTTGTCTTGACGTTAAAGATGGACGCGTTGTAAAAGGTGTAAACTTTGTTGGTCTAAAAGATGCAGGTGATCCAGTTGAAGTGGCACGTAGGTACAACGAAGAGGGAGCTGATGAGCTAACTTTTTTAGATATAACAGCTTCATCTGATAACCGTGATACTATTGTAGATATCGTAGCTCAGGTAGCTAGTGAGATATTTATACCGCTAACAGTTGGTGGTGGCATAAGAAAACTTGATGATATTTATAAGCTACTTAATGTAGGCTGTGATAAAGTTAGTGTAAACTCTGCTGCTATTAAAAGACCAGAGCTTATAGATGAGGGTGCTAAAAGATTTGGTTCTCAGTGTATTGTAACTGCCATTGACGTTAAACGTGCAGGCGATAAGTATCATGTATTTTTAAATGGTGGTCGTGTCGATACGGGTCTTGATGCAGTAGAATGGGCAAAAGAGGTTGTTGACAGAGGTTGTGGTGAGATACTTTTAACTTCTATGGATGCAGATGGAACAAAAGCTGGATTTGAGTTAAATATTACTGAACAAATCTCTAAAGCTGTGAATGTACCAGTAATCGCGAGCGGCGGAGCAGGGACAATGGGGCATATAAAAGATGCTTTTGATTGTGGAGCTGATGCAGCATTAGCAGCTAGTATCTTTCACTATAAAGAGATTGATATTATGGATTTAAAACATTATCTACATGATAATGGGGTAGCAGTTAGATTATGATAATATGCGCTGGAAATAACGAAACCTTTGATTTTGCCCAACCTATGGGAGTTGGCTTAATTGAGACTGCTATGAACTTAACAAGACTTTGCCTTTTTGATAAACCAGAGTTCTTGCTTTTTGTTGGAAGTGCAGGGAGTTATGGTGATGCAAAAATATTTGATATTATAGAGTCAAAGACAGCTTCAAACGTTGAACTAAGCTTTTTAGATAACTGTGCTTATACACCTCTTGATAATGTAGTCTCTACAAACACAACGAATCAAAAAGATATCGTTGTAAACTCATCTAACTACATTTCCACATGCCAAGATACTACGAAGAAGTTTTTACCTCTTGGTATAGGGATAGAAAATATGGAATTTTTCTCTGTTTTAAAAATAGCAGAAGAGTTTGACATTCCTGCTGGTGGTGTTTTTTGCATTACAAACTTTACTGATGAAAATGCACATGCCGACTTCTTAAAAAACCATGATAAGGCTAAAGAGTTATTATCTTTACATGTTAAAAGTAGAATAAAGGAGTTAACTGCCTAATGAAACCTTCATTAATGGACTTTACTCAAAAAGAACTTCTAGCTCAAATAAAACCAGCCTTTCGTGTTAAACAAATTTTTGGCTGGCTTTATCATCACTATGCTTCTAGCTTTGATGATATGAAAAACATCCCTAAAGCTCTTAAAGAGGAGTTAGCAGAAAAGTTTGTAGTAAATCCTCTTGCTATTGTAAATAAAGAAGAATCTAGTGATGGAACTATAAAGTATCTTCTTCAAATGCAAGATGGCAAAACAATGGAAGCTGTTTGGTTAAAAATGAAGGATACTCAACTAGATGAAAATGGTGAAATCTCACAAGAAGCAAAATACACTATCTGTGTATCAACTCAAGTTGGTTGTAAAGTAGGGTGTTCTTTTTGTTTAACCGCAAAAGGTGGCTTTACAAGAAATCTAACTGCTGGAGAGATTGTAGCTCAAGTTGTAACTCTAAAAAAAGATAATGAGCATAAGCACAATAGAAAAATAAATATCGTTTATATGGGAATGGGTGAGCCTCTTGATAATCTTGAAAACTTAGCAAAGGCTATAGAGATATTTAAAGAGGATGAGGGACTTTGTATAGGTGGTAAACGCCAAACAGTTTCAACAAGTGGTTTAAGTAACAAAATAGATCAACTTGGAGAGATGGACTTAGGTGTTCACATAGCTATCTCTCTTCACGCTGTTGATGATGAACTAAGAACTGAACTTATACCTATGAATAAGGCTCACAACATTGACTCTATCATTCAAGCTGTTAAACGCTTTCCAATAGACACTCGAAAGAGAGTTATGTTTGAATATCTTGTTATCAAAGATAAAAATGATGATATAAGCTCAGCCAAAAAGCTTGTTAAGCTTCTAAGCGGTATAAAGGCCAAAGTAAACCTAATCTACTTTAATCCATATCCTGGAACTAATTATGACAGACCTACAAGAGCTGATATGGTATCTTTCCAAGAGTATTTAGTTAAGCATGGTTTATTATGTACTATTCGTGATTCTAAAGGTATAGATATATCTGCGGCATGTGGACAGCTAAAAGAGAAAACACAAGGAGAGTTGTAGTGAGTTATATAGAAATATTTCAGATAGTTTTTTTAGTAGTTGTTTTTGCAGTTGGAGTAATTGGTTTTATAAAAGCTGCAACTAGTGATGATTAAGCTTTAATCACTGAAAACTTCATATTGTAATCTTTTTGAGATAAAATATAGATACAAAAAATAAAGGAGATAAAATGGCAGAAAAATTAGATGATGAAAGAATAAAAGAGATTTATAAACTTTGTAAAAGTCATTTCGGTGGGATAAAATTTGTTGGTATAAAATACCATAGTAAAATAGGTTGGATGGCTAAAGCACAATTTGATGAAGGATTTCAAAATCTTACAGCAGATGGTGATACAAGTACAGATGCATTAAGAAAACTTAGAAACCGCGTAAAGAAAATAATCAAAAGATATAATGGAGTTTAAAACCTTGAGTGACTCAGTTCACTCTTAAACTCTTTTTAGAAGTAAAACGACCAACACACCAGGGAGGTCGTTTATAAATGTAATAATACCCTACTTTTCTTATATAATGCCCAAGCAAGCTAAGAACTAATAAAATTTTATTGTTATGTTAAAAAACCAAAAGATATTATTAAATTATTAAATTTTATCTATGGTGTGTATTATTCACACATTGTTGCAAGCTGTGAATACTATGTTACTTTATCCAAAATAAATTTGAAAATTCTTTGTCACATTAAGATAAATTTTATATAAATTTTAACTGAAATTGTCTTGCTTGAAGTTAGCTTAAAGCCCTTACTTTAGGGCTTCTATGAAGAATCGCAGAGTATTATAAGATTAGCTTTAAAGATAATTTATTTACAACAAGAAAGTTATTCACATCAACAGTTTAATAAAAGCCTATTTATTGGGCTTTAGCAATATATAAATTAATCCTGTTAATATATAATTTTAATCAGCCAATAAATAGGCTTAGATTGTTTCACGTGAAACAAGTATATAAAATTAAATTCATCTACTATAAAATGAATAAGCAGAAAACTAGTTTAACTCAACACCAATACTTTTTTTAACTTCATCTAAAAAATTTACCTTACTTACAAACTTATAATCTTTTCCATATAAATTAAACTCGAGTTCATTTGCATGAAGTAAAAGTCTTGTTGCTCCACCTTTTTCTATTCTATCTTCAGGTGTTAAAACTTTATCTAAAAACTTTATCATATCCTCTTCACTCTGACCATAAATTGGATCTCCAACTATTGAATGTTTCACGTGAAACAAATGAACTCTGATTTGATGTTGTCTTCCAGTATATGGAGAACATTCTACTAAGGTCATATTGGCATGTGGAAAATACTGCAATGGTTTAAAATCAGTCTTTGATGCTTTTCCAGTCTGATGAACTTTTACTACCATTCTTACAATTGCACTTTCATCTTGAGCTCTAAGAAGAGGAGCTTCTACACAAATAGCCTCTTTGAATTCTCCGTGAACAAGAGCTAGATATTTTTTCTTCATATCTCTTTCTTGAAACATCATTTTTATATCTCTTTCGCTTGTCTTATTTGTTGAACATAAAACAAGACCACTTGTCTCTTGATCTATTCTATGAGCTATATTTGCATCACGTCCAAACTGGTACTTTAAATCATCGATTAATGAATATGGTGTCTTCTTTGTTTGAGGGTGAATCAATACACCACTAGGTTTATCAAATAAAACAAACTCTTCATATATGGCATGTGGAACTAAACCTTTTGTTATTGGCTCAAAGTAAATAAACTCAAATTCACCTTCAACTTCACCAGCAGTTTTTGTCATCTTCTCACCATCAATAAGAACTCTTCCTTTTGATATAAAACGTTGAGCTTCTTGTTGTGAATAACCCAACTCTTTTATAAGAAATAAAAAGGCTTTTTGCTTTTCTTTAGCGAACATTTTCTTCTTTACAAATGGCAAAATTTCACTCCTATTTAATTAGTTCTTTACTATATATTATGTAAAATGCATCACATTAACAAGTGCAGAATTTTAGCATAAAAAGATAAGGACAATATATATGGTAGAGAGATATTCAAGACCAGAGATGGAAGAAAAGTGGACACAACATGCAAGATATGCAGCGTGGCTTGATGTTGAAAAAGCAGCAGTAAAAGCTTGGGCAAAGCTTGGAAAAATTCCTCAAGAAGATGCAGATAAAATCGTGAAAAATGCAACATTCTCTGTTGAGCGTATAGAAGAGATTGAAGCAATTACTAAACATGATTTAATTGCATTCAATACTAGTGTAAGCGAATCTCTTGGTGAAGAGTCTAGATGGTTCCATTATGGTATGACATCTTCAGATGCAGTTGATACAGGTGTAGCTCTCCAGATGAAAGCTTCACTAGAGATTATCATTGATGATGTAAAGATGCTTATGGAATCAATCAAAAAAAGAGCCGAAGAACATAAGATGACTTTAATGGTTGGACGTTCTCATGGTATCCACGGTGAGCCTATAACGTTTGGTTTAACATTAGCAGTTTGGTATGATGAGATGGCTAGACACTTAGAGAACTTAGAACAGACTATGGATGTTATAGCTGTTGGTCAAATCTCAGGTGCTATGGGTAACTTTGCACATGCTCCATTAGAACTTGAAGAGTATGCTATGGCTGAACTAGGATTAAAACCTGAACCTTGTTCAAACCAAGTTGTGCATCGTGATAGATATGCAAGACTAGCAACAGCTTTAGCAACTATGGCTTCTTCTATAGAAAAGTTTGCTGTACAAGTTAGACATCTACAAAGAACTGAAGTTTATGAAGCTGAAGAGTATTTTGCAAAAGGTCAGAAAGGCTCATCTGCAATGCCTCACAAACGTAACCCAATACTTACTGAAAATATAACTGGTTTAGCTAGAATGATTAGAGCATACGCAATGCCTGCAATGGAAAATGTAGCTCTATGGCATGAAAGAGATATCTCTCATAGTTCAACTGAAAGATTCTGGCTACCAGATGCTTTCATCACTACTGACTTTATGCTTCACCGTATGAACAATGTAATAGCTAACCTAACAGTTATGCCTGAGAACATGATGAAAAACCTAAACCTTACAGGTGGGTTGGTTTTCTCTCAAAGAGTATTACTTGAACTACCACTTCAAGGTGTATCTCGTGAAGATGCATATAGAATCGTTCAACGTAATGCTATGAAAGTTTGGGAAGAGATTCAACAAGGTAAAGCTACTACTAATGAAAAAGGTGAATCTTTATATCTTGGTCACCTTTTAGCAGAC
>Ga0209345_10004561_pt1 | contig 13302 bp, 12 predicted proteins | sample Cruoilmetagenom7_FD_187294 | JGI IMG/M metagenome (GOLD analysis project Ga0209345, IMG submission 187294) | Oil polluted marine microbial communities from Coal Oil Point, Santa Barbara, California, USA - Sample 7 (SPAdes) (version 2) | ecosystem: Environmental > Aquatic > Marine > Oil seeps ...
TACTATTTAATGATTATATTCTCTTCTGTAGGGAATAGACTGCCAAAAGATTTCGGGTTTTATATAATAATCTATATATCTCCCCTTCCCTGAATTTTTCTTTGGGAAAGTCTATATACAAACAATATTTAATACCGGAGATATCAAAAAATGCACCATTTAGAGAAAAATAATCATTTAAGGAACATTGCCATCATTGCCCATGTTGACCACGGAAAAACAACCCTTGTTGATGCCATGTTCCGTCAAAGTGGCCTTTTCAGAGCCAATCAGAAAGTCGATGAAAGACTCATGGATACCATGGATCTGGAACGGGAGCGCGGAATAACCATATCAGCAAAAAACTGTTCCGTATTATGGCATGATGTCAGGATCAACATCATCGACACTCCGGGCCATGCAGATTTTGGCGGAGAAGTTGAACGGGCAATTTCCATGGCCGATGGTGCTATTCTGCTGGTTGATGCTTCAGAGGGTCCCCTGCCCCAAACCAGGTTTGTCCTGAAAAAAGCCCTGGAAGCAGGTCTTAAAATAATTGTTGTTATTAACAAAATTGACCGTCATGATGCCCGTCCAGACGAAGTCCTTGATGAAATATACGACCTTTTAATCGATCTGGATGCAACAGATGACCAACTCGATTTTACCCTTCTTTATGCCATAGGAAGAGATGGTATTGCAGCAAAATCGCTGGATGAAAAAAGAGAGAATCTCCATGTCCTTTTTGATACTATACTCGAAGAGATTCCACCTCCGTCTTACACTCCCGGCACACCATTTCAAATGCTTGTATCAGATCTGGGGTACTCAGATTATATGGGTAGGTTAGCCATAGGAAAAATCTTTAACGGAACCGCCAAATCAAAAGACAAGCTGATCTGCATAGGCGAAAATGGTGAATCCATGGAACTTAAGGTGTCAAAACTTCAAGTTTACCGTGGAATGGAGTTAAAAGATGTAGACGAAGTAAATCCAGGAGAAATTGCGGTTTTAGCCGGTATTGAAGATGTTAAAATAGGGGATACCATCTGCAACAGCGATAATCCCTTGCCTCTCCCCAGAATCAGCATTGATGAACCCACAGTATCCATGGAATTTTCAATCAATGACTCTCCTTTTTGCGGAAAAGAAGGGAAATATGTTCAATCGAGCAGACTTAAAGAACGCCTGCAAAAAGAGACACTTTTAAATGTGGCAATTGAAGTGGAGAGCATAAAAGAGAGAGACAGTATCCTGGTTAAAGGCCGTGGAGAATTTCAGCTTGCCATACTTATAGAAACCATGAGGCGGGAAGGCTATGAGTTCAGCGTTGGACGTCCCCTGGTTATCTATAAATATGAAAACGGGAAAAAGCTGGAGCCAATGGAACGTTTGATGGTCGATTGCGAAGAAGGTTTTCTTGGCGTGGTAACTGAAAAGCTATCACTGCGCAAGGGGAAAATGATCAACCTGGTGAACAATGGGAAAGGCCGGGTACGGATAGATTTTTCTGTACCCTCCAAAGGCCTGATCGGATACAGGGATGAATTTCTCACAGATACCCGTGGTACCGGGATTATGAATTCCCTTTTTGACGGATACGAAGATTTCAGGGGGGAATACCCTAGCCGGACCACAGGTTCCATTGTGGGCGATCGCATGGGAAAAGCTGTCCCATACGCCCTGTTTAACCTGGAGCCTAGGGGGAGACTCCTGGTAAAACCTGGTGATCCCGTGTACCAGGGGATGATAGTGGGTGAACATAACAGAAGTCAGGATATTTTTGTCAACCCATGCAAGGAAAAAAAGCTGAGCAACATGCGGGCATCAGGAAAAGATGACAACGTAATCCTTGCGCCGGTTAGAACCATAACTCTTGAACAGGCCATGAGTTTTATTCGGGAAGATGAGATTCTGGAAGTTACCCCTTTGTCTTTGCGTATGCGAAAAAAGGTACTTTCCGGGCAAAGACAACGGACACTAAGTACGGATAAAACAATTTAGATAATAACCCGATTTTAAAAAATGATTTTGGGAAGGCCCTGGGGCGGAAAACGTGTAATACGCAGGCGACCGATAATGGAGTAAAATTATTTATGTAACGGTCTATATGTAACTTGTGGGATCAGATATACCCGCTTCCTGAAATCCTTTTTTCCTAAAGATACAGCTGTCACACAAACCACACGCCAGACCATCAGGGGAAGGGTCATAACAGCTTTGGGTAATGGAATAATCGACACCAAGCTGAGTTCCCTTTGTAATTATCTCAGCTTTTGTTAAATTTATAAGAGGGGTGATTATCTTTATTCTTCCATGGCCATCTGTTGTAAATTTTGTTGCGAAATTGGCCATATTTTCAAATGCCATTATATATTCAGGCCGGCAATCCGGATACCCACTGTAATCAACAGCATTTACACCTATAAAAATTTCAAATGATTTAATCACTTCAGCCCATGCAAGGGCGATTGATAAAAAAATTGTATTTCTGGCGGGGACATAGGTTACAGGGATATTCTCATTTTTTACCAACGGCTTTTCGCTTTTGGGAACTAAAATGGCGTCTGTGAGGGCAGAACCTCCGATTTTTTTCAGATCCACATCTATTATAAGATGTTTTTCAGCATTTACTGCTGCAGCCACTCTTTTTGCAGCCTCCAGCTCGTGGAAATGGCGCTGGCCATAGTCGAAACTCAAGCTATAGATTTTATAACCGCGACTCCTGGCAATGAACATAACCGTTGTTGAATCGACTCCTCCGCTTGAAAGAATAACAGCTTTTTTTTTCATATTCCACCTCGTTACTTCAGACCCCCCGGAGTATTCCCGGCCATATAATTTTATGAATCTGAAGATTAAGCCTTACCTGGAGATTATCCTTTATTATCCATTCTGCAAGCTTTTTAAAAGAAAGCCCAGGAAAAGCAGCCGATAAAAGGATATGACTTTTCGGAAAATCGGGCATTATACTATTCATCATATTTTTTGCGAAAAAATAATCGTTTTTGTCTGAAATAACAAATTTAACCTGGTCAGCTTTACTTAGTCTACGAAGATTATTAATATCATTTTTGTCACTTTCACCACTTGAAGGACACTTCATATCCAGGATTTTCATGCATCGTCGGTCCACGAGATTTATATTAAAACTCCCATTAGTTTCCATCATCACCTCGTAACCCTTTTCAAGGAGAGTATGGATTAACAAAGGAGTTTCCTCCTGGCACAGCGGCTCCCCCCCTGTAATTTCCACCAGATCACCGTCAAAAGCATCAACCTGCTTTACGATCTCATTAAGGTCATATTTTTCTTCCTGTGGATAAGCATACTTTGTGTCACAATATGCGCACCTTAAGTTACATCCTGCAAGCCTGACAAAAACGCAGGGCCTTCCAGCATTTACCGATTCACCCTGTATGCTGAAAAATATTTCATTGACATAGATAGCCATAATCTGTTTTCAAGAATATTAAAGATATTGGTAAGTATAGATTGTCACATAATTAATTTCGAGCGAGGAGATAATACTAACCGTATATCTCTCACCTGTTAGACCTTAAGATAACCGATTATAGCCAAAAAAGAAAGGGGTTCTCATGAAACATATCAAAGTTCTCACAAACAAAATTCAGAATTATCCATGGGGATCATATAAAGCCATCCCTGAACTGATGGGGCAAAAGACCCCATCAGACATACCCCAGGCGGAATTATGGATGGGTGCTCACCCAAAAGCATCTTCTGATATCATGATAAATGGTACAAAAGAGCCTTTAGTCAAAATAATCGAAAAACACCCAAAAGATATTCTTGGAGAAAAAACTGCTGCAAAATTCAATAATACTCTCCCCTATCTATTTAAAATACTGGCAGCTGAAAAGCCCCTTTCCATTCAGGCTCATCCAGATAAAAAAACGGGTATTGAAGGTTATGCTAGGGAAAATGCCCTGGGGATACCCATGGATGCTCCCAACAGAAATTACAAAGATGAAAATCATAAACCAGAATGCATATGCGCACTTACACCATTTTGGGCATTAAACGGTTTCAGAAAAATAAAAGATATCCTGCTATTATTGGAACAGGTATGGTGCCAGGATTTGGAAAATGAGTATAAAATTTTAAAAGAACAGCAGAATCATGATGGATTAAAAGCTTTTTTCAATACCCTTATGAGAATGGAAACCCACCGGCAAAAAGATATCATTGAACATATCGTAAACACAGCTAAAAACCTTTCAAAAGAGAATATCATTTTAAAATGGATAATAAAACTCAACAAAGAATATCCCCTGGACGTGGGGGTCTTGTCTCCTATTTTATTAAACCTGGTCTGCCTGCATCCGGGAGAAGCCATGTTTTTAAATGCAGGCACCCTCCACGCGTACCTGGACGGCATGGGGATTGAAATAATGGCAAATTCGGACAATGTTTTAAGGGGCGGACTCACATCAAAACATGTGGATCTCCCTGAATTGTTAAACCTCCTTAATTTTGAGACAAAAGAGATAAAAATCATTCTCCCTGACGAATCTGATATAAAGCATGAAAAAATATATAAATGCAGTGCGGATGAATTTGCTTTGTCTGTTATAACTTTAAAAAATGAAAAATATACAAGCGCTACATACCGAAATGTTGAAATTATTATATGTACCAGCGGGAAAGCTGAAATATCCGAAAAGGGAACCAAAAAAACTATTCCCATTAAAAAAGGAGAATCTGTTATCATCCCTGCAGCTACTGAAAAATATTTTATCAGTGGAAACAGCATGTTATATAAGGCAGGAGTTCCAACATAATTTTTTTTAAACTTTTCGAATAAAACCTCTTGACTCTGAGTGCCTGATATTATATTACTCTTTAAAAAAGAATAGTGACTTTGATTATATAAATTATGAACTTTTTGATCCAGTTCTTTTTTTTCATAAATTAGAAAGGTTTTTACAGATGCGTATTTTTTCAGGCAGACATTACTACTTTTTCAGGGGGCTGCCTGGCGTGTGCTGAAAAAATTTAAAATTAGCATACAAAGCCGTGGGGTGGATTAATCCAGTCACAGCTTTTTTAGAAAGGCCGTGAAGAATACTTCACGGCCTTTTTTGCTTAAAAGATATACTTGGAGGTAAAGATGACTTTTTTGGGAAAACAGATCAGGATGGAGCGGATTATAAACCGGAATACTGGTAATACCGTAATCGTTCCCATGGATCACGGTATTTCAGTGGGCCCCATTGGCGGACTGAAAGACATGAAAGCCGCTGTTCAAAACGTAGCAATGGGAGGCGCCAACGCCATTGTTGTGCATAAAGGTCTAATAAATGCAGGCCACAGGAAAGAGGGATCTGACATAGGCCTCATCGTCCACCTTTCAGCTTCCACAGTCCTGACGCCATATCCAAATTCAAAGACCCTTGTCGCTTCTGTTGAAGAGGTTGTTAAAATGGGTGCAGATGCTGTATCCATTCATCTTAATCTTGGAGATGACAACGAAAAAGATATGTTGAAAGATTTTGGTAAAGTAAGCTATGATGCACGCACATGGGGACTCCCCCTTCTTGCCATGATATATCCCCGGGGAAAAAAAATAAAAGATGAATATGATGTAAAATTTGTTAAACATGCAGCACGCGTCGGTAACGAAATGGGTGCTGACCTGGTAAAGGTTTCCTATACAGGAAGTCCTGAAACATTTTATCAGGTTACATCCGGTTGCTCCATTCCTGTTGTTATAGCTGGTGGAGAAAAAATGGATTCAGACGAAGACATACTCAAAATGGTAAAAGGCTCCATCGACGCAGGGGGAAGTGGAGTATCCATTGGGAGAAATGTATTTCAGCACAAAAATTCCGAACTTATGGTCAAGGCAATCTCCTCCATTGTACACGAAAAGAGTAGCGTAGAGGATGCTTTAAATATTTTGTCCCAGGCTTAAAACGGATACTATACCTATAGACCTTAAGATAATGATTTTGGGAAGACCAGAGGGAGGAAGGCGTATAATTAATACTCCGACGACCGATAACACACCCAAAATCTTTATCTTAAGGTCTATAACAAGGGGAATATAGCATGAAAAAGATATGGGTAAAAGCGGATCCATGGAACAAAGATATAGTGACAACCGCTCTTGAGGGAGGGGCCGACGGTATTCTGGTGGCCAAAGGCTATTCCGAAAAAGTAAAACAGCTTGGTAAAATAGAGACCATTTCCGAAGATGGGGACCTTAAAATAGGAGAAGACGTAACTTTTTTTACGATAAAAAGCGGCGATGATGAAGACGAGATTCTAAAGCTTTGCCAGGATAAAAAAATAATTCTCCAATGCTCTGACTGGACAATAATTCCCCTTGAAAATCTCATAGCAAAAGGGGCAGAAGTTGTGGCACAGGTGGAAAACCTCAACGATGCTGAAATTGCTTTTGGTATCCTTGAAAAAGGCGTAAACCATATTCTTTTTAACACAACAGATGTTATGGAGTTAAAAAAGGCCCTCACAAAGCTTAGGATGACTGAGGAGACAACCCCTCTTCAGGAAGCGGAAATTATAGAAATAACTCCGGTGGGAATGGGAGACAGGGTTTGCGTTGACACCTGCACATCAATGATTCCAGGCGAAGGTATGCTCGTGGGAAATAGCAGCAGCGCATTATTCCTTGTCCATGCAGAAAGCGTATCAAATCCCTATGTGGCACCGAGGCCTTTCAGGATTAACGCTGGAGCAGTCCATGCGTACACAAGGGTCCCAGGTGGAAAAACAAGGTATCTTTCAGAGCTATCAGCGGGAGATGCCATACTTATAACAGATTTTAAAGAAAAAACTGTTCAGGGAACCGTGGGTCGGCTTAAGATTGAAAAACGCCCATTAATGCTTGTAAAGGCACGTTCCCAGGGTAAAGAAATAACAACAATATTGCAAAATGCGGAAACAATCCGTTTAACCAGCCCTGATGGTTCCCCTGTATCTGTTGTTGCGTTGAGACCTGGGGATAAGGTTCTTGTGGCTTTAGAAGAACAGGGAAGGCATTTTGGCTATAAAATCGATGAAACAATAACAGAAAAATGATTCATTAATGCCATGACAATACAAAAAAACAGAGTTAACGAATCATCCCAAAATATCAGCAATCTCAGAGAATCCATAGATGAAATTGACGAAAAAATTGTTGCGCTGATAAATCAAAGGCTGGAAAACGCGATAAAGATCGGGGAGATAAAGTGCAAGAAAGGGAATCAAGTAACCGACTCCTCCCGGGAAAAAGAGATAATGGACAGGCTCCTCACCCTTAACAAGGGGCCCATTCATGGCAAAGCGCTTCTGCATATATTTAAAGATATTATATCTGAATCACGGAAGCTGCAACAGCCCCAGAAAATAACTTTTTTAGGCCCGGAAGCAACATTTACCCATATGGCTGCCATGGATCACTTTGGCCACTCTTCCTTATATATCCCCCAGCCCAGTATCAAAGATATATTCAATGATGTTGAAAAAGGGGCTTCGGGCTACGGAGTAGTTCCTGTGGAAAATTCTATTGAAGGGGCGGTGAATCATACACTTGATCTCTTTTTTGAATCGGATCTTAAAATTTGTGCTGAAATTTTTCTTCCCATTTCCCATGATCTTCTCTCCACACCAGGCTCCATAAAAAATATCAAAAAAGTCTATTCCCACCCCCAGGCTCTGGCTCAATGCAGAGAATGGTTAAAAAAATATCTTCCGGATACTCCTTTGGAAGAATGCGGCAGTACCGCCCTTGCAGCTCAAAAGGCTTCCTTCGACCCCGAAACCGCTGCAATTGCCAGCAGTGCTGCAGCCAGGCTCTACAATCTGGAGATTGTTACTTCAAAAATTCAGGATTTCACCAATAACGTAACAAGGTTCCTTGTTATTGGAAAAGATGAAATTAAAAAAACAGGGAAGGACAAAACCTCCATCATGCTTGCGGCGGCCCATACCCCCGGCGCCCTTCATAAAATTTTAGAACCGATTGCAAAAAATCGGATAAATATGCTAAAACTCGAATCAAGACCGGCAAAATATGAAAACTGGAATTATTTCTTTTTTATTGATATTGAAGGACATATAAAAGATCCTATCATTGAAAAAACCATTAGCAGGATAAAGGAGCTCTGCTTTTACTTAAAATGCCTGGGCTCATATCCGATGGAACACCCTGAAACACAGGCTTGATATGACTATTAATTCTACAACATCACTCTATTGCGTATTGGGCGACCCTGTTACACACAGCTTGAGCCCTGCAATGCACAACAGCGCTTTTTTGCATACAGGCTATAATGGAGCATACGTTGCTTTTAACGTAAAAGATATAGGCGCAGCAGTTACAGGTATCAGAGCCCTTAATATAAAAGGTGTAAGTATCACCATACCCCATAAACTGACAGTAATGGAACACCTTGATGAAATAGACGAAACAGCAAAAAGAATAGGTGCTGTTAATACCATCTTAAACAAAGACGGTAAGCTCCATGGATTTAACACAGATTGTCTTGGCGCCACAAATGCATTACTTGAAAAAACAGAAATTAAAAACAAGGATGTTGTTCTTGTTGGAGCGGGAGGAGCTGCCAGAGCCATAGGATTTGGCATTCTTGCAGAAGGTGGCAGGCTAACCATTGTGAATATACTGGAAGATGAGGGCGAACAACTGGCAAAAGATCTTGGGGTCAAATATTATCCCCTATCCTACTTCAAAAACCTTGATTGCAACATCATGATAAATGCCACACCCCTGGGAATGACACCGGATACCGCTAAAATGGCCGTGGAGCCTGAGCATATTACCCCGGATATGGTTGTTATGGATATTGTTTATAATCCCTTAAAAACACGCCTCTTAAAAGAAGCTGATAAAAAAGGGTGTGTCACCGTCGACGGGGTATCAATGTTTGTTCACCAGGGAGTTGCCCAGTTTGAAATGTGGACAGGGGAAAAAGCCCCTGTTGAAATTATGAGAAAAACAGTTTTAAATTCGTTGTAAATCCTATGATTGAAATTTTTCAAAAAAAAATAAAAAACACCAGCTTAACTGTCCCCGGCTCCAAGAGCTATACTCACAGAATGCTCATCGCATCCGCCCTTTCAGACGGCAAAAGCTGCATATCAAACCCTTTGAAAAGTGAGGATACTATCCTCACAAAATCGGCTTTGCAAAAAATGGGGGTAACCATAGAAGAAAAAGGGGACTCCTTTCTTGTTCACGGAACCGGTGGTCGTATCAGCAAGTGTGAAGAACCGATAAATCTGGAAAATTCAGGGACTTCCATGCGCCTTCTCACTTCGGTGGCAGCCCTTGGTTCTGGAGAATATATCCTCACAGGTTCCAGCCGAATGGGTGAACGCCCCATTCAGGATCTTCTGGATGCATTGATGAGCCTTGGTATTAACGCCTTTTCCGTTAATAATAATGGTTCTCCCCCTGTGAAAATCAAAGGGGGGAAAATACCTGGAGGAAAGGTTTTAATAGATTGCCATGTGAGCAGCCAGTTTCTTTCATCTCTTCTCCTCATAGCCCCTTACACTTTAAACGGGATGGAGATTATTGTTTCAAAAGGGCCAGTTTCCCGCCCCTATATTGATATGACCCTGGATATAATGGAAAGGCTTGGAGTCGATATTCAGCGGGAAGGATATAACTTTTTCAAGGTTCCCGGGGGACAAATATATACCCCAGGATCCTATATGGTGGAGCCGGACTGTTCCCAGGCGAGTTACTTCTGGGCTGCTGCTGCCATTACAGGAAGATCTGTCAAAGTCCGGGGAATATCCCGTAATTCGCGCCAGGGTGATGTTAATTTCATAGGAATACTGAAAAAAATGGGGTGCGAGATAACCCATGATGATGACGGAATAACCGTTACAGGGGGCGAACTTTCAGCAATAGAAGCAGATATGTCCGACATGCCCGATGTTGTACCTACCCTTTCTGTTGTTGCTGCCTTTGCAAAGGGGACCACCCGTATTACAAACGTGGCCCACTTAAAAGAAAAGGAGAGCGACCGCCTGGGCTCTGTGGCAGCGGAGCTTGAAAAAACAGGAATCAACGCAAAAGCCACAGAGGACGGCCTGATAATCGAAGGTGGAACTCCCCATGGGGCGGAAATTACGACCTATAATGACCACAGGATTGCCATGAGTTTTGCAGTTGCAGGATTAATGGTTCCTGGAATTTTCATTAAGGATGAACAATGTGTTGAAAAATCATTCCCAAATTTTTGGGATGTTTTCATGGGGCTTTATTAAATAATGAACATATATTTAACAGGATACAGATGCACAGGCAAAACTTCCCTGGGAAAAAAACTTGCAGAATCAATGGGAATACACTTTATTGATGCGGATGTATATTTAACAGATAAATATAATACAACCATAAGTGATATGGTTTCAAGCCATGGATGGGACTACTTCAGAGAAAAAGAAGGTACCATCTTAAAAGAAATAAGCAGCCTTGAAAATCATGTGATTGCAACCGGTGGAGGGGTTATTCTCCGAAAGGAAAATGTCACACTTATGAAAGAGACCGGAATCGTTATATGGTTAAGAGCCACCCCTGAAACCATAAAAAAAAGAATTGTTCAGGATGAAACAACTGAAGAGTCACGTCCATCTTTAACCTCCAGAGGACTTCTTGATGAAATAGAGGAGACACTTAATCAGCGCAGCCCCATTTATGAAGAGAGTATGAACTTTGCCATTGACACGGACAGTATGGCAATAAGTACCCTCCACAGCATGATCGTGAAACAATTAAAAGACAGGAACCTCCCATGCCTGGAAGCAACTTTGGAAAAGCATTTAAAATAACAACCTGGGGAGAATCCCATGGAAAAGGTGTGGGTGTTGTAATAGACGGATGCCCTCCCGGGATTCCCATGACCGAAGATATAATACAATTAATGCTCGACCGGAGAAAACCCGGGGGATCTTCTGCCAGCACAAGCAGAAAAGAACCTGACAAGGCTATTATAATGTCCGGTATTTTTGAGGGGAAAACAACGGGAACGTCCATAATGATTATGGTGAATAATAAGGATGCAAAATCCAGATCCTATGAACCATATGCAAAACTTTTCAGGCCAGGGCATGGGGATATAACATATCAGCAAAAATATGGGATCAGGGACTGGAGAGGCGGCGGCAGAGCATCAGCCAGAGAAACAGTGGCAAGGGTAGCTGCCGGTGCTGTGGCAAAAGCCTTTCTTGATAAAAAAAATATCAAAGTCCATGCATACACAATGGAATTGGGGGGGGTCAAGGCAAAGCAAAGGGATCTTGATTCAATAAATACCAACATGTTTTCCTGCCCTGATAAAGAAGCAGCCCTCTTAATGGCTAAAAGAGTTGAAGAAGTCAGAAAAAATGGAAATTCCCTGGGAGGGGTTGTGGAAATTCTTGTAAAAGGAGCCCCCGCCGGTCTGGGGGATCCGGTTTTTGATAAGCTGGATGCTGAACTGGCAAAAGCGATTATGGGGATAGGAGCAGTAAAAGGGGTGGAAATAGGGGCCGGTTTTGAAGCTACAAAAAAACTTGGTTCCGAAAATAATGACCCGATACTCCCATCCGGTTTTGCCACAAACAATGCCGGAGGCATACTCGCTGGAATATCCAACGGAGACGAGATTATTATACGGGCTGCAGTAAAGCCCATACCTTCCATTATTATGGAGCAGAAAACCATTAATATGCAAAAAAAGCCTGAAACCATCTCCATTAAAGGAAGACACGACATTTCAGCCATACCAAGAATAAATGTGGTTTGTGAAGCCATGGTCTATATTGTTCTGGCTGATCACATTCTCAGGCAAAAAGCTATTTCTCCCTAGCAAATTACCATGAATAATTCCCCCAACATTTCTTCATCAAAACCAGAAATCTTTGTGGCCGGAGGAGACGGGCCATACAAGAATACAACCTTGCTTCTTCAAAAAATTGACCTCTCCTTTGCCCGGGGAAAACAGGTACTTTTAAAGCCTAATATTGGAAGAGCAGCAGAACCAGACACAGGGATTGTGACTAATTATATGGTTGTTGCAGCAGCAATAGATGCTTTTCAAAAAGCAGGGGCAAAAGTCGCTGTGGGGGAAAGTCCCATTGTGGGGGTCGATATAGAGGAGGCCTTTGAAAAATCGGGGATTTCACGGATAGCAAAAAAACGAGGGTGCAGACTCATAAACCTTGATGAACGCTCCTCCGTAAAAGTACCCGTTAATAACGGGATTGCTCTGAAATCACTGAAAATCTGTAGAGATGTTATTGAATCCGACATAATAGTCTCAATCCCCGTGATGAAAATGCACATGCATACCGGAGTAACCCTTTCAATAAAAAATATGAAAGGGTGTCTCTGGAAAAAAAGTAAAGTTAAGCTCCATATGCTCCCCCCAGTGAAAGGGTATGATGAAAAGCCCATAGATATTGCCATATCAGATCTTGCGGAAATTCTCAGACCAGATTTTTCAATTATTGATGGTACCGTGGGGATGGAAGGATTAGGCCCCAGTGCAGGTACTCCAAAGCCGATGGACGTAGTACTGGCAGGTTTTGACCCCTTTGCAGCAGATGCTGTGGCATGCAGGCTCATGGGGACCAAGGCAGAAGATATTCCCCATCTTCACCTTGGCGCAAAGCGAGGTTTTGGTATCATCGATATGGACAAGATATCTGTTACACCGGAAAACTGGACCAAAATGGGTGTTTTTTTTTCCCCTCCCCCGAAAAATCTGGCCTTTGAATTTCCCGGAATAAACATTTATGACAAAAAGTCATGCAGTGCCTGCCAGTCGACCCTTCTTCTTCTTTTAAAAAAAAACCACAACGAAATAATAAATGCCCTTCCCCGGGATAGACAAATAGACATGGTTATAGGAAAAGGGAATATCGATATTCCCCCAGATTCTTTATGCATGGGAAACTGCACAGCCATACATAAAAACAGCAAAATATTCGTCCAGGGATGTCCCCCTGTGGGGAGCGAAATACTAAAAGCTATTTTAAAATTAAAAAAATTATAGCTTTAAAAGGCAGTAATGTCCGGTTAAAAACTTCCCGTATTTTGTTTCTTGTAATTTCCTGTCCGGCCACTACCGTTTAAAAGGTTACTTTTTGAATAAAATACAAATAACCAAAGAGATCAGTCTTTTAGAGCAACATAAGTTTCCTTATTGCAATTCTCTTCTTATTGAGGATGATATAGTTCTTCTTATAGATGCGGGTTTTGGAAATGAGCAGATTAAAAAATTTTTACAGAAAAACCGAATCGACATTCTAATCACAAGTCATGTTCACCCTGATCAT
>Ga0209345_10004563_pt1 | contig 13296 bp, 30 predicted proteins | sample Cruoilmetagenom7_FD_187294 | JGI IMG/M metagenome (GOLD analysis project Ga0209345, IMG submission 187294) | Oil polluted marine microbial communities from Coal Oil Point, Santa Barbara, California, USA - Sample 7 (SPAdes) (version 2) | ecosystem: Environmental > Aquatic > Marine > Oil seeps ...
CTCGAGAATGAGGAGAGTTTCCTACCAAGGAAGAGCTCGAGAGAGTGCAGCGGATCCTACCAAGAGCTCTCCTACCAAGGAAGAGCTCGAGAATGAGGAGAGTTTCCTACCAAGGAAGAGCTCGAGAGAGTGCAGCGGATCCTACCAAGAGCTCTCCTACCAAGGAAGAGCTCGAGAGAGTGCAGCGGATCCTACCAAGAGCTCTCCTACCAAGGAAGAGCTCGAGAGAGTGCAGCGGATCCTACCAAGAGCTCTCAAAAGAGCGTCCTATAAGTATCTGCTTATAGGACATTAAAACCAAAAATTATATAATATATTAAGTATACATTTAATATGTTATAATATCAAATATTATACACATAAAATATAGAGGTGTGAAAATATGGATGATATGCAATATCTTGGAGGCGTAATAATTGGTTTAGAGGTAGTAATGTTTATTTTAGCAGTGATATCAATTGGTCATTACCAGTTTGGATTTACTGCACGTGATTGGGTATTTACAATATCGACAACGAGCTGAATCACGAGCTGAAAAAAAATGAATAAAAATTGCTATTTCGTAGATGTAAAGTGTGCACCGTATGGGTACTCAATTGTAGCAACATCGGCACGAGAAGCAAAAAAGATGTTGTATTCACGAATGATGGATGAATTTGATGCCGAATATATAGAGATACAAGCTCGCCTAACCAGAAACGTCCCAGTTCAAAACTTCCCTGTCGGCTTTGTCTTTGATGAAATACCCGGCTTGAATGAAGAAGAATCTGCCACGTTTTGTGTGGCAATAGGAGCTTATTCTATGTATATGGGGGATAGTGCGCCAATTGGAAAATGTTTACGTTGCGGCTCTTCTTGTTATGAGTTATATCACATTGACCGTTTCCCATATGCGATTTGTAACGAATGTAAAAGGAGTAAAAAACATGACGAATGACAAATCAAAAAGATATCCTCTGGGACAAGTGAGCATCCAAAATCTAAAAACTTATCTCAAAGATAGAGGTTGGGTGGAAGAACCGTTTGGCCAGGTGGAAGTACTCAAATTTAAATCACCACATCCTATTCAAGAAAACAAATATTTTGAGGTGTTTATACCGTCAAAAAGAGAATTGATAGATTACAATCGAGTAGTAGAAATTGCTATAGATGGTATTTCAGCTTATGAGGGAAGGGACTTTGAAGACGTGTTGAGACTGATCCAGGGAGTTATAAATCATGAATGAGGTGAAAGAATGAAAGCGATAGACCTATTTTGTGGTTGTGGAGCAGTCACTCAAGGAATAAAAGATACTTTCAAAGTTGTCTCAGCAGTAGACAACGACCCATACGCCGCTGCATCCTATCGTGCCAATCACCCCGGGGTGGATTTTTTTGAAGAAGATATCCGCCAGGTGAACCCTTCAAAAATTACGACTGGCCAGGATATAGATCTTATGATCGTATGTGCCCCTTGCCAACCCTTCAGCAGCTTGAATCAGAAAAAGAAAAATAAAGCAGACGACAGAACGGACCTGATCTTTCAAGCTTGTAGATTTGCAAAAGTCATACATCCGGATATAATTTTTTTTGAAAATGTGAGGGGATTAAACACACACTCGGCAATCGTTCAAAAGCTAAAAACAGATCTAAACGATCTTGGATATACCAACTGGCTGGGTCCACTTATCATCAATTTTGCAAACTACGAAGTGCCACAAAACAGAAACAGATGGATACTGGTGGTTTCAAATAACGAAGATATAACCTTGAGATGTGGAAAGAGATGGTAAACATGGCTAAATTTCAAAGATCGATAACGTATAAACCGAAGATAGATGCTTTTCTATCTGGTGAATGTATCCAGACAATACGAAAAGGACGAAAAATAGCAGTTGGTGACCTCATATTATTTTTTGCGTGGGTCGATCGTCCATATAGGTCTAAATGGGCATGGCGACAGCTTGTAAAAGTCGCCTATGTCGAAAATATCATAGCTGACCGGTACGGGGTTTTATTTGAGTCCACTGGAATAACACAGAAATGGCAAGATCTTGATTATCTTGCGGCTTATGATGGGATCGTTCCGCCTACTGGTTTAGAACTACGGCGGGTACTCTTTCCCAATCTTAAAAAAATCCCTAAAAACGGTGAAAAGATGCAAATAATAAGGTGGTAAAAATGCCAAATGATAGCAAAAAAGATTGTATTAAATTGTACAATATATTTTTATTATTTTCTTTGACCATTGGAATCGAATACACAGAATTAGATCTCCAAAACAGAAAAACCGGTATCCCTGCAATTGAAACTGATACTAAAAAAATTGCTGTATTGATAGCACGTGAGATAGCACGTAAAATAGACCCCCCTTATGGCCCCCCACTGATACAAAATTTTATAGGGAAGGTGAATTAACTCATGCCAAAAATTCAAAGAAACCAAAATGATGTAACGTCAGTAAACATACCAAAATCAAAAGCACAATTAGCAGGACTCCGCCCTGGTGACGAAGTGGATTTTAACTTTAACCAAGACGGGGATCTTGTCATGACAAAAATTAAAAAATAGGGGCCTTAACCCCCTCTTTTAACTATTGTAATTTCTATCTTAACGTCATCTCCTGGGCAGGATCCTAGTCGTTCTGTAATTTTTTTGGGGATAGTAACTCTTTGTTGTACCCCCCCCTTTGTTACAACCCCATAAAAAAAATCCTTATCCATTATCTTTCCCGTCATCGTTTCCCTCTCTGTTTTTGCGATCTTCGCCCCAAATCTCTTAATCCTTCATATATCACACCTACCTCTTTTTTATATTCAGGGACTTGATCTTTCAGCGTTGTTATACCTTCCTTCAATTTGTTTTTTATTTCTCTCGCATCAGTAAGTGCATCATCTATCTTTTGCAAGTCTTCTTCCAACCCTGTTTTTATATCATCCACCGTTAATAGTTTTTTATTATTCTCAGGGGGTTGGCAGTCACAGATATAACTATTTGTCATATCCACATATCTCCCCTCGTATTTCGACACCCGATCTTTGAGCCTCTCAATATCCTCCTTATCTTTGAGGGCTTGATTTCCGAGCACCTTAATAAACTCCTTATAATATTCTTCATCATACTCCATCTTTTTTCTCAACACTTCGGTCCTATTCTCAAGCTCCTTTTTTTGTTCTTCGCTCATCTTTTTCACCTTCTTTTGTTTTTGTCATGTTTTTTCCCTATATAACATATAGTACTCTATACTATTTATACCTTTCTACCTTTTTAGCCTATTTCATTTACAGGGGTTTTGATACCCCCCTATACCACCGATACCTATATATAGTATGGGGTAGTATATAGTATATGGTGAAAAAATGGAAATAATAACGCTTGGAGAAAAAACCAGTATGGCCGATCTGCTTGTGACATCTAATGAGTTGTTAATATCAATGAATAAGAGGATCCAAATATCAAAAGCGATCCTGGGGAAGGAGTGAATAAAAATGAACACTGAAGAAATAGGAGAATATTTTACGATTGGAGTAGATTCTGTATGTCCTGCATGTGGACTGGATTGCCCTTGTGTTGTCGATGTAAAAGGAAATGTATATCGGCTGTGTAAAGAACTCGAACAAGCAGTAAGACAACCTCATTATGATTCTACATGAAATTTCGAGGAGTGAAAAAGCATGAATGAAGCACAGAAAGAGCATATTGAGAGCATGAAAGAAGTAATGAGAAACCAGATAGCAGAGTGTAGGCGAGGTATAAAGAAAGTAGAGGAAGAGGAATGCGAGGGCGAGGAACACCTCATAGCTAAGGTTTCAGTGTTAAAAACTCAAGCCCTCGAATGTGTAAATGGTATGGCAAGGTTAAAAGCACAAGAGGCTAAATACGAGGCGGGAAATTAGATGGTATTAGAGAATTTTAAGAGTTATATCATCGCTTTTTCTATTGAAGGGCAACATAAGCAGATAAACAATCAACTCCGTCTAAAACGAGCCTCACGTGATAACAAAGAAGCGGAACTTAAGAAGTTGAATTTAGAAATCAAGGAATTAGAAGGGATGTTGGTGGAGTGAAATGATAATTGAAATGGCCAGGGAAAAAGAATTAAAAAAGAAAATTAAGGAATTGGAAAAAGAATTACTTGATTTAAATGAAGTGACATCCGAAATAATGAGGCAGCTTAGCAAGCTAAACATAGAGCTAGAACAAATTATAACTGCAAAAAATTATTTGACAGAGGGCCAATTATGACAACAATACCCGCGGAAGATATGCGGTACAATACCGAAGAGGAGAAATATGAGTTTATAGAAAATATGCGGTATAATCCCGATTATCATTATGAAGAAATAGCGCTTACTATCTGGAAAAAATTAGTATTGCTTCTTTTAATCTTACTTTTATTTTTCTTGATTCGGCTCTCTTATTATATAATATCCGGATTTTTTTTTGATCCAAATAGTGGTTTATACTTAGGGGCCTTATAATGACAACCTGCAACATAAAAGATTGCCTACCTCTCATAATAGCAATGATTGGATTGGTAGTATCTATGAGTGCATTTGTAATTGTCACAGAGGGTACAATAACACAGGATGATACTTATGTTGTATGTGGTGTGCTTCACTCAATAGAAAATGTCCATCTTAACAAATTTAATGTTGAATTTTGGATCTGGGAAGAACGCAAATATAATTTTCAATCAGATGGAAAATATGAAACGTTTGAGGTTAATCATACAGTTGTAAAAGATTTAGAGTTTCATACAAGGTATTACATTAAATATAGCGAAACGACACGGTTGTATGGTCATAAAGAAATAAAAATACTTGATATGGGAAAAGGAAGCGGTAAGGATGTATATCCTTTTTAACCGAGGTAGACAATGACAATGAAAAATGAAGAAAAGGGGTTTAAATGAGTTTTTACTGGATCGACAACTGGAAAGATCTTTTATTCCCTTTTTCGATACCATCTTTGGTAATAGCATTTGGACTATTTCCCGTTTGGGTTATGGAGAACACGTTAGCCGGTAGAACCTCGATAAGTGAAAGAGAATATTACCTTTACTTTTTATTACAAATTGTAATAATGTTGGGGTTAATGGTGTTAATGGCTTTGGCTACATGGTGGGTGTTTTATGAGGATCATGGAAGCGATTGAGGATTTAGACTTAGATACATTCGATAAGTTTTTTTATCTACTGATAAGTATCGGACTAGTTTTTTGTGTAGCGGGATTATATGACATACTAGCAGGGACCGAGATCTTACCCGTTGTAGTTTATATACTGGTGGTAGTTTCTTTGGTTGGTGCTATACTAATTAGTTCCTTCGGGATATGAGGGTGAAAAATAGAGAAAGTGCAACCATAGGTTTTTTATTTACCTATGGTTGTCATATCATCTATTCCCCCGTTTGTCTTAACCTGCTAATAACAGCCAGGATGAAAACTGCTGCTAACACCAAGAACCCGATTGTCACTAAATTCACCGAAGAATAAAATATAGTTCCGACCGAATCCATCGTAGCATTTGCCGCCGTATCATTTACCGCTGGCATTGCGCTTCTGATGTTCGCAAAGATAATAACACCAAGCAGTATTGTAATTGCCCCGGTCACTATCGCCATTATTGTAGCAGACTGGGCTTCCATATTAGCTATCAACCTATTCTTTCTTAAGGCCCTCATATGGTCACCCACCAAAGTTGCCGCAGTGTGTATGTATGCTTGTACATTCATAAGCTTTTCACCTCCAATTACAAGTTAATATTAATACTATATATACATTTCTAAGCAATTTTAGGGCCTTAATTAACTATTAAGCTACAAAAAAGAATTTAAAAGATTTCAAGGGAATGTAATATAACTATATTATATATACGACACTACAACTATATATTTTTTTTATCTCGACATGATAACATATATTTATAAGTAGTATACATAGAATATTTTAATGATGAATAAAAAAATATTTTCATTAGTATTGATACTTCTTATTAGCTTGATCTCTCCTTTGAATTGTGTTGTTGTAAATGCCGAAGGGTGGTGGAACTCTGATTGGAGTGAAAGGGCACCTATCCAAATAAACAATATAGGTAGTGCATTAACAGATTACCAAATTATGATAAATCTTACTTATAATTCAAGTATACAATCAAATTTTGGTGATATTCGTTTCGTGAATAATTCATCTAACACAGAGATACCATATTGGATTGAGAATAAAACCGATTCTTCATACGCCAATATATGGTTTAATGTTCCATCAATACCAGCGTCAAGTTGGTTAAACGATACTATTTATCTTTACTATAATAATTCTAATGTAAGTACTACGAGTAATGGGAACACAACCTTTGAATTATTTGATGACTTTTCCGATCATCAATCAGTTTCTCAAATGAACTATATTTCGAGAACGGATTCAGCATATCTCTATAAGGACATGGGGGTGGATTATTTTGACGATTTTGAGATTAACATCACGACTATGAGCCAACAATACAGCGGAAATGGGGTTGTGGGGGTATTTGGATTATCTAATACTATTAACGATTTTTCAAATTTTGGGAGTAATGATTTATCAGTGTATTGGTATAGCTCGGCTCCTTTTATACGCATTGCAAGAGGCCCCAACTTATGTTATTCTGATTATACTTTGGATGGATATAAGGAATATTTTTTAACAATAAGAAGAACCGCAGGAAACGACTCGATTTATTTAGACATATATAGTGATTCAGGTCGAACTAACTTATTATCCTCGATTAATTGTTCAGGATATGGTACGACTAAGTATCAATATATTTATGGTGCGAGTTCGTGGAATAGTGGTTCTGGTTTAAGTTCAGGTTCTTCAGTGATAGAATTAAATGGGCAAACTGAAAACTTTTCCACTTATACCGAAGTTGATCCAGGGGGGGATATCTATATTAATACATATGATAGATCGAAATGGTGGGGCGAACTAGGTAACATTACGACCAATACATCAGATAATACAATAAGAGTACAGGAAGGAGTTGAATTACTCAATTATCATAGTTCATTAATATCACATGAATCATTCATGTCAGGGGTGGCCACATGGAAAATTACAGAGGCAGAACCAGAAAATGCACCGGCATTAAATACAGGAGTATGTGACCCTTCAATTCAAGTAGCTTCTGCTGGAAGAGACATTTATTATTGGCAAACTGCGGGAGGTATAGGCAATAATTCATATGCAAGATTTAGGATTAATGGACCCGATATATTTACATCGGCCCAAGAATCACACGCCCCAACTGGTAGAATTTCAGTTCATTTCATAGAGGGTTTTGCGAGCTTAATAAAAGATGGGTTAATCAAACTCAATAACACAAGCGCATCATTAACCATTCCTAATGGAATGAAACCATTTATAGGCATCAGTAGAAATGGAGGCAATGAATATATTATTGCAGATTGGGTCTTTGTTAGACAATACGCCTCATCGGAACCAAACATAATTTTAGGGGATGAAGAATCCTCACAAGCAAACCCCCCCGAAATTTCTAATATTACAAGCTGGCCGACTTCCACAAATTGCCCGATATTGTGGGATGTAAACCAAACAACGAACAATAGAATTGAATACGGATTAACCTCTTCCTTGGGATCCTGGAGTACTTGGGACAACGCCACCAACAGCACGGAAATTATAATATATGGGCTAACCGATAACACAACTTATTATTTTTCGGCTTGGAGCCATAATCTTAATGAAAGCTCAATTTCAACCAATTCGAGTATTTATAATTTCACAACCGGTAGTATTCCATATATCACAAGCTGGTTAAATAATAAAACAAACGATCAGAATTTAACGATATACGCCAACTTGGCCGACCAGATACATTTTAATGTCACCGCTGATCAAAATATCACGGCATGGACTTGGAACGTTGATGGAACCAATTATTCACAAGGATTTGACAATATAACTTTATCATTTAACACCGAAACGTTATATGAACTTAGTGCATATGGCACAAACGAAAACGGAACAACGAACGTAATAACATGGGTTATTATAATTGGAGATATACAAATACTTATATACAGACAAAACGAAATTATTATCGAGGAAGAACGTATGATAGGGCTAAGTCTTCTGTTAACAGTACTTATTTTAGTGGGAATTGTATTTTTCCTACTTGGTATACTATCGCCCAATAGTATTCTTACACTGCTTGGTTCTATCACGTTTTTTATCACTATGATATTACCAATACCGATATTAGAAAATTATAGTTACTTTGGTATTGCTTTATCGTTGATTCTTCTTCTATTCGGCTTAATTGGTATTATAATCACGTTTTATCAGTGGTTCACACTATACACAGAAACTAATAGTTTTAGACAATGGAATGACGATTTTTAAAGTAAAACTATGATTGTCTGATCATACCACAAGTCTTATGGTGTCATAGCACCACCATACTATGGTTATAATATGCAAATTGTGCTTAAAGATGAGTTAGCAGAGCCGTTACAAGAAATGGTTGATGGTGTGAACTATCTAAACGTAACACAAATAGTAAACATTGCTACCAAGGAGTTCCTGGAAAAGTTGGGGGGCCAAAATAAATGAACTCACAAGCACTATTCAGTAGTGCCCGCCAAAATTGGAAAACTCCAGAAGCGGTTTATGAGGATCTCGACCGAGAGTTTTGTTTTGATTTTGATCCATGCCCACCCGATCCCGAATTTGATGGATTGATATGTGACTGGGGCCAATGCAATTTTGTGAACCCCCCATATTCCCAGATCAAATTATGGTTAGAAAAAGCCATAAAAGAGTATGAGAAAGGAAAATGGGTCGTGCTGCTACTGCCATCACGGACAGGAACCGATTGGTTTCATGAGTACGTACTACCACGTGCGAATGAAACTAGGTTCATACGTGGACGATTGCGTTTTGATGATTGCAAAGAAAATGCACCTTTTGATAGTATGATTGTCGTGTACAGGTGAGTCGAGATGAATAAAGAAGAAGCAGTTGAGAAATTTGAAGAACCGGAGTCGAAAGGATATCCCATTGGATTTTTAATTGGCCATTTAATTGGTCATACTGTAGCGTTTTTATTATTATATAAATTTGTTTTTAATTCTTACCCCTGGTTTGTGACATTGTTTTTTGCTATTTTAATATATAGTTATTCATGTTTGATTTTGTATTCGATTATAGACATGGTTTGCGAGGTGAAAAATGTTTAAATCGGTGGAGTCAAAAAATGAATGAATATTACATAGATAACGCAGGAAGACTTTTATTACCAATTTTTATAATTAGTGCGATGATAACTTTCTGGTTATTTCCTTGTATACTGATGGACACTGTATTTGAAGGAAGAACATCTCTAACTGATTACGAATTGGTTGTGTTTTTGTTATCACAACTTACGGTATATTTAGGATCGGTAGTAACATTGTCGTCAATAGTTCTATGGTGGATAGGAGGTTGGGTGAGTCGAGATGAATAAAGAAGAAATATTCGAAGAGAGATCGATGCAACGCTACAAGTGCCCACAATGTGGTAGTATTAGGGTTGAATTATATGCAGATAACGGTGGATCTTGGAGGGCAGATCTGATATGTGGGAAATGTGGAGTGAACATTAACGAATTTGGAGTATAAAAAAGGGGTGAGTTGATGAAACCGACACCATATGATATGGACAAAGAAGAAGATGTAGAAAGATGGTTTAGTGAAATGGAAGGATACCTGAAAGTATCAAATGGTGGGAAAGGTTTCATTTCAGATGGTACAGACATAGAGGGACGCAAATTTGCTATGGATGGATTTAAAGCCCTAAATCAAAAACGTTCTCTTTTTACGAGCGCTGGTAAATTAAGAGCCGCTCTAAGGCAATTGGGCGGGGCGATAATGTCTGTAAAACAGCATAATACAGATAGATGGATGGTATATATTCAAGATGAGATTGATAAGGCTGATGCTGTACTTGTGGATATAGGTGAGAAGGAATGATACTAGACGTTTGTTGTGGCTCGGAATCGATGTATCATGGTTCTCAAGCAGAATTAAACGATGATGAGTTTATTACGATGGATATCCGTAGAGGTGATTTTTCATATAAATATGAGTCAATGCTTACGGAAACACCGGTAATCGTAGAACCAGATATATTGGCCAATATGCGTTATTTACCTTTCAAGGACGATGTTTTTGATATAATTGTCTGTGATCCCCCTCACATGGATTGTGGACTAACTGGTTTCTGGGGTAAAAAATACGGATCGTGGAACCAACAAGACACGATAGACACAATGGAATTAGCTAATATTGAATTTTCAAGGTGCTTACGACCGCACGGAACACTAGTCCCAAAATCAACGGTGGATATCATACCACGCTTCAAAAAGATGTTATCAAATTTCAAATTCTTTCTACCTATTCAAACAATCAGAGCACAGGGATGTATTACACCAAAAGAATCACAGAAAGCAGCGTTGTGGTATATAACAATAAACAATAAATGGAGCTGATAAGGTGGTATGTAAAGCAAAAGCTATAAAAAGTCGAGTATGCACAGTCTGTAATTCAAAAATTGAAAAAGACGAAGAATATACTTGTCAAACATTAGACCCGAATGGTAATAAATTTAATAACTTTTGTCAAAAATGTCTACCGCTTGGCAGTTCTTTAAGAGAATTATCACTGGGTGGGAGATCCTGATGTACCTAGGTGACGCAGAGGCCCTTGCCAATGAGATAGTCTCTATACTCGATCCATTCTGCGAGAAGATCCTGATTGTTGGCAGCATACGCCGGAAGATACCAGAGGTCCACGATATAGACATTGTACTCATCCCGGATAACTCTCTTTTTCTCTCCATTGAGATCCAGAAGCTCGGTCCATTTGAGAAGGATGGACCTAAAATAAAACGTCTCCGATATAAAGATATGATTGATGTAGATATCTACTTTGCCACATCTATGATATGGGCCACCCTTGTTCTCATCAGGACTGGATCCAAGGAACATAATATACGCCTTTGTAGTCGTGCAAAGAGCATGGGAATGAAGCTAAAAGCCAATGGGGAGGGACTCTACCGTATTATCTCGGATGAAAAGCTTATCAGAATCGCTGGCGACACAGAGGAGAGTATATTTCACATGCTCGATCTTGAATATATACCACCAGAGGAGCGGTATAAACCATGAGACTAAGACATAACCATTTATGTAAAATTGAACAAGACAATGGCTGGCCAGGGAATTTTATTGTCTGTAAAACAGAACAAAACAATTGCCCAAAACCCTCTGACATGAACCCAGGTTGTTTTGATCTTGATTGCTTTTCCCATAAATACGAGGATCTCAAGAACATCCCTCAATTGATAAACGACCTTTTCGTAAAACATATAGAGAATCATTTAGGGTCAGGTGGGGAAGTGATGTGTAAAATTTGTGGTATGACTGTTAAAGAGGTATTTAATGAAATGAAAAAGCGTGCTGATTTAATAGACCTGGAATATGACACTAAAGAAGAAATTGAAGCGGCGTTAAATGATGTATATGGACCAGATGGGTGGCATTGGGATAGTGTTCACGACACGGCCTTTGATATCGTTATCATCGACGGCGACAATAATTACCCATCAGCATACCCATCGGCACACGTAATTTTCAAGGTAGAGGGCCGATACATCCTAAAATGAGCTGATAAAATATGAGTAAAGAAGAAGTTGATGCAAAACAAGATCTCATGGGGATCATTGCTAATGGGTTCAATGACCTCAAAAAAGAAGGATGGGACAAGGAAGGATATGAGCAAAAAACGAGGGAGCAAAAGACTACACACTACCATCATGATTTTGAAATAATAGAACGATCTATTCCTAACCTTAGTTATTCTTATTTCAAATGCAAAGTATGTGGAAAAGTGGAATATTCAACACCTGAGTATCAAAAAATTTGGGATTATAAAAAACATCTGAAAAACGGTGCATGTAACATATGTGCATTCCGATTAGAATGCACGGGGTGGAATGAACAGGAAGAGCCCCCCTGCGAAGGTTATACCAAAAAAATGAAAAATATATTAGATGAGAGTATCACAGGTGAGAAGAAATGAAAAATGGACAATTTTTGGAAGGCCCCATCATTATTAAAGTAGATAATGATGGGATAAAATGGACATCCGACAATGACGACATGGTTTACCATGGGGCCAAGATGAGATATAACGCCACATTCGATATTATTAATAACCTATTGCTATACGATGCAGATGATAATTTAATAGCTGCCACATTTCCATGGAAGGGGTTTTTATTGAGGTGGAGAAATCGAAGGATCCAGAGAGTGCTTAATCAATGAACAATACTAAATTTATTTATTTAATGGTACTGATGACGGCGATTCTGTTAACCTCTTCGGTTGTCGCAGATAACCTTGAAATACCAAATATTTATGGAGAACAAGGAAATATTGTTGAAATACCGATATTATTAAACACTTCCCAAAATGTTCAAGGGATCTATACCAATATTACATATAACGACACTGTAATATCTGTTCTTGATGTCACCCCAGGGGATCTTGAATTTGAATCGTATCAACATGTGGATAATGGCACAATTGGTTTTGCGGTTGTAAATGTCAAAGGGGATGAACTACCACGTTTAAAGGTTGTTGGCACTATCATAGCAAGAATATTAGAAAAGGCCCAATCCTTTTTATCTGTAAATTCATATTCTATTATAGGTGCAGAGAATGATGATATAACAGTCAGTCTTACCGATGGTGGCACATCTGGTATACCACCGATTGTAGCTTTTAATGAAAATATCGATACTACAGTTATTTGGTCTAATACTGGACTTATAGACCATAGTTTTAACGTTGAGCTAGAGATTGGTGGGGTATTAGTTAACACTGAAAATAATATTTTTCTCCATCACGGTGAGACTACGACAACCATACTTAACGTTAAGATCCCAAACAATCCTGATATTATCGGCACTTACGATTTAATTGTTCGTATTACTGATGATGACAAAAAGGTATATGATACGTATACAACGAATATTACAATCACCCCCTCAAGAATACCAGTATTATCCGCCTCGGCTTCCATATCATCCGTATCTTTTTCTGTTTATAATCATTAGAAAAGCCCCATCATTATAGAAATATTAAAGGGAGAAAGGAATAAATGACAAAAATCGGATTAAGGGAACGGCAAGCTTTTGAAGATATAATTCATTCAGATTTAAAGGCCATTAACTCAAAAGTGATAGAACAAATAAAAGTCTTATGGGAGGAATCAA
>Ga0209345_10004564_pt1 | contig 13295 bp, 10 predicted proteins | sample Cruoilmetagenom7_FD_187294 | JGI IMG/M metagenome (GOLD analysis project Ga0209345, IMG submission 187294) | Oil polluted marine microbial communities from Coal Oil Point, Santa Barbara, California, USA - Sample 7 (SPAdes) (version 2) | ecosystem: Environmental > Aquatic > Marine > Oil seeps ...
GGCGGGGCTGCGCTCTGCGATGGGGCTGGATGAGCCAGCGGTTTCCCGGTTTCTCGACTGGCTGATCGGGCTGGCGCGGGGGGACATGGGCATCTCTTACGTGAACAATATCGATGTGGCCGAACTGGTTGGCGGGCGGCTGGTGAATTCCCTGCGGCTGGCCGCTGTGACGACCGCCGTTTCCGTGCCGATTGCGCTCTGCCTCGGGATTGGTGCGGCGATGTGGCGGGGTTCGCTCTTTGATCGCGTTGTGTCGGTGATGACGATTTCGGTGATTTCTGTCCCCGAGTTCATGGTGGCGACACTGGCGGTTCTGATCTTCTCGGTTTGGTTGGGATGGCTTCCTGCGCTCAGCTTTGGCGCCAATGTCGACTCGCTCTCGGCGATGCTCAAGGCCTATGCCATGCCGGTGATTACCTTGTCCTTTGTCGTGTCAGCGCAGATGATCCGCATGACCCGCGCTGCGGTCATTGACACGATCAACACGCCCTATGTCGAGATGGCGCTGCTCAAGGGGGCGTCACGATCCCGCATGGTGCTGCGTCATGCCTTGCCCAATGCGCTTGGCCCGATTGCCAATGCGGTGGCGCTGTCGCTCAGTTATCTGGTGGGCGGGGTCATCATCGTCGAGACTATTTTCAACTATCCCGGTGTGGCGAAACTAATGGTGGATGCGGTTTCGACCCGTGATCTGCCCCTTATTCAGTCCTGCGCCATGATCTTTTGTGTCAGCTACCTGAGCTTGATCACCTTGGCGGACATGATCGCCATTCTGTCAAATCCGAGGTTGCGGCAATGAAGCGAGAACACCCTATCGCCGCATCGCAACCCGAGCGAAATGCCCGCGGCTATACCTTTAGCTGGGTTGGACGCATTGGCCTCTTGATCATCCTCTTCTGGGCGCTGGTCGCTCTGATCGGCCCCGCGCTTGCGCCTTATCCGCCGGGAGAAATTGTGGATTGGGACTATTTCGGCCCCGTCAGCGGCAAATACTGGATGGGGACGGATTATCTTGGCCGAGACATATTCTCGCGGATTCTGATGGGCGCACGCTATACCGTCGGCATTGCGTTCTGTGCCGTAGTGCTTGCCTGCACGGGGGGTGTCTTTATGGGGATGATCGCGGCTGTCATGGGCGGCTGGTTCGACATGATCCTGTCGCGGTTACTGGATGCTTTCAACGGCATCCCGTCGCTCCTGTTTGGCCTGGTGGTCGTGGCTGCGGTCGGATCGTCGATTCCGGTTCTGGTGCTGACGCTCGCGGCGATTTACATGCCCGGTTCCTACCGGTTTGCGCGGGCATTGGCGGTCAATGTCAACACGATGGATTTTGTCACCGTGGCTCGGGCACGCGGCGAACAGACCGGATATCTGATCTTGCGCGAGATATTCCCTAATATTCTTGGCCCGGTGTTGGCAGATCTTGGCCTTCGCTTTGTCTTTATCGTGCTGGTGCTGTCCGGACTGTCTTTTCTCGGCCTCGGGGTGCAGCCCCCTTATGCTGATTGGGGCGCATTGGTGCGGGAGAACATCGAAGGTCTGAGCCTTGGGGCACCGGCGGTGATCTTTCCGTCGATTGCCATCGCCTCACTGACCATCTCGGTCAACATGCTGATCGACAACCTCCCCAACAAAATACGTGACAGGAGGGAATGATGACCAATGCGCCACTTGTAACAGTCCGGGATTTGCGGATCGGGGCCACCACGGATTCAGGCCGAAAGGTGGAAATCATCAAGGACGTGAGCTTTGATGTTGCACCGGGTGAGATCGTCGCGCTGATTGGCGAATCCGGTTCTGGCAAGACAACCATTGCTTTGTCGCTGATGGGACATACGCGGAGCGGCTGCGACATCACCGGCGGCACGATCACCCTCGGGGAGGACACCGTTACCGCGATGACCGAGCGAGGACGCGCGCGCTTGCGGGGCACCAAAGTGTCTTATATCCCACAATCGGCGGCAGCGGCATTCAACCCGTCAAAGCGGATCATGGATCAGGTGACGGAGATCAACGCCATTCACAGGCTCATGCCGCGCAGCGCGGCCGAGGCCAAGGCCGTTGAACTCTTTCGCGCCCTTGCTCTGCCAGAGCCCGAGACAATTGGCGAGCGTTACCCACATCAGGTGTCGGGCGGGCAGTTACAGCGCCTCTCGGCGGCGATGGCGCTGATTGGGGGGCCAAGTCTTGTTATTTTCGATGAGCCGACAACCGCGCTCGATGTGACCACGCAAATCGAGGTTTTGCGCGCCTTCAAGTCGGTCATGCAAGCGGGCGGCATTGCCGGGGTCTATGTCAGCCATGATCTGGCGGTCGTGGCGCAAATCGCGGATCGGGTGATTGTGCTGCGCGGTGGCGAGATACAAGAGGAAGGCCGCACAGATCAAATTCTGCGGTCGCCCACCCATGCCTACACCAAGCAGCTTGTCGCCGCGTTCGATCCTGTGCCGCATGCGTCCGTTGCGGCAGAGACGGGCGTATCCGCCAAACCGCCCATTCTAGAAGTAACCAATCTGCATGCGGGTTATGGCGCTATTCACAACGGAGAGCCTACGTTCAAGATCCTCAAGAACATCAATTTTCGTCTGGAACGCGGGCGCAATATGGGCGTTATCGGCGAGTCCGGGTCCGGCAAATCGACCCTGGCGCGCGCTATAGCGGGAATTTTGCCGCCCTATCAGGGGACTATCCTGCTGGATGGTCAAGAGATGCGTGGCGCGCTCAAGGGCCGCTCCAAGGACGAATTGCGCCGCGCCCAGATCGTGTTCCAATTGGCCGATACAGCCCTCAACCCGGCCCATTCCATAGGAAATATTCTGGGCCGCCCCCTGACCTTTTATCACGGACTGAAGGGGGCTGCCCGCGAGGCGCGGGTGATCGAACTGCTCGACATGGTGCATTTGCCCGCCACGATGCGTCACCGCCTTCCGGGCGAATTGTCAGGCGGGCAAAAGCAGCGGATCAATCTCGCCCGCGCGCTTGCCGCCGAACCCGAGCTGATCCTCTGCGACGAAATCACTTCGGCGCTCGATACCGTGGTCGCGGCAGCGATCCTCGATTTGCTCAAGGAATTGCAACAGGGCCTCGGCCTCAGCTATCTGTTCATCAGCCACGATCTTTCGACGGTCGAGGCGATTTGCGACGACGTTCTGGTCATGCTGATGGGGGAGGTCGTCGAGGCGCTGCCCGCAGCCGATATGTCCGAACAGGCGACCCATGCCTATTCGCGGCTGCTTATCTCGTCGGTGCCGCGACTTGATACCGGATGGCTCGCGGGGCTGGAGCAAGACCCGGCACTGGTTGCTCAATTCGCCAAACGGTGACGTGCAATCTTAGACCTTGTCCGCAAAAAGACGGGTCAGGGGAATCTGGGTTTTCACAAAGGGCGTCTTGATCACGACAAAGCTGAAATACTTGTCGATCCCCACGTCCCGATCAATCAGCGCCTCAATGATATCCTGATAATCGGTGATGCTGGCGGTCACGAATTTCACGAGATAATCATAGCCGCCCGACACGAGGTGGCATTCAACACAACTGTCGATCTTCTCCAACGCCTCTTGAAAGCGGGCAAAGTCGATCTGGCGATGGTTCTTGAGGGTGAACTCTGTAAATACCGTCAGGGTCTCACCCAATTTGGCCACGTCGATCTTGGCGGTGTAGCCGGTGATATATCCCGCCTGCTGCAGTTTCTTGACGCGGATCAGGCAGGGTGACGGGGACAAATGCACCAGATCGGCCAACTCGACATTCGTGATCCTGCCGTTGCGCTGCAACTCGGCGAGGATCCTTACGTCGATCCGGTCAAGTTTGTAGCCAGATGTCATACTGTCACCTTCTTAGGTCGCACGGCCGTTTCCTTTCTGTGAAAGCCAGCGGGATCATCAAGTCAACTACATTCGACAGGAAATGCCGCCAAGCCCTGGTGATCCGGCACAAGCATCTGAGCACATTGGCTTAGGCTCTGGGAAACAATTGGAGGATTCAATGTGCGCCCCCCTGATCCAGATCGGCACCGGAACAACCCTGCCAGATCATGCCGATTGCGTCGTGATTGGCGCAGGTATTGTCGGTGTCAGCGCGGCCTATTGGCTGGCACGCGCCGGGCAAAGCGTCGTTCTTCTGGAAAAGGGCCGTGTTGGGGCGGAACAATCCAGCCGCAATTGGGGGTGGTGCCGTCAGCAAAATCGCGACGCGCGCGAATTGCCGCTGTCCACGGTCAGTCTGCGGCTTTGGGAAGAGATGGCTGAGGACATTGGTGAGGATCTGGGGTTTCGCCGCTGCGGGCTTCTCTATCTCTCGGATGATCCCGCAGAGATTGACGGCTGGGCCAGATGGGGCCGCTTTGCACAGGGCGAAGGCGTGGATACGCGCATGTTGACCGCAGCTGAGGCCACCGGCCGGGGGCACACCACGGGTAAGTCTTGGGCCGGCGGTGTGTGGTCGCCCACCGATGGCACCGCCGATCCCTCGCGTGCTGCGCCGTTGATCGCCAAAGGTGTCCTGCGGCATGGCGGCACCGTGCTCCAATCCTGTGCGGCGCGGGGCATCGAGACTTCGGGTGGCGCGGTCTCGGCGGTCATCACAGAGCGTGGTGTGATCCGGACCAGGAATGTCGTGCTGAGCGGCGGCGCCTGGGCTGCAAGTTTTCTGCATCAATCCGGAATCAGTTTTCCTCAGGCTTCGGTGCGTAGTTCGATCCTGTCGGTGGCTCCGGGTGCAGAGGGCCTGCCGGCGGCATTGCATACCTCTTCCGTATCGGTCACCCGGCGTGGTGATGGCGGCCATACATTGGCCATATCGGGGCGCGCGAACCTTGATCCGACACCGGGGGCAATTCTTGGCGCGCGCCACTTTTTGCCGATGTTCGCCAGCCGATGGCGCGCCCTGTCGCCCGGTGGGCCGCAGGCGTGGCAGGCCGGGTTCGAGACGCGGCGCAAATGGGCGCTGGATCGGCGAACCCCAATGGAAGAGATGCGTATTCTTGATCCGCGCCCTTCGGAGCGCCTGATCCGGGAAACCCTGCGCCGAGCGCGCGCCTTGCTGCCCGCCTTGCAGGATGTGCCGGTGCAGGCGACATGGGCGGGTTACATTGACAGCACCCCTGACGGCGTGCCTGTGATTGACGCGGACATCGGCATCGGCGGGCTGACGCTTGCGGCGGGCCTGTCGGGCCATGGGTTCGGCATCGGGCCGGGGGTTGGGCATCTAGTGGCCGATTTGCTGCTGGGGCGCGCGCCCATCACGGAAACCGCGCAATATCGGCTGGCGCGCTTTAATGCGTCGCAATGGGGAAAGGTGGCGGGATTCTGAGGTCATCTGGCAAAACGCGAGATATGGAACGGGACAAGCCGGGTCTCGCACCGCCCCGTTGCGATCAGCTCTGCCAGAGCATCGCCGACCCCCGGTCCCAGCTGAAACCCATGACCGCAAAAGCCAAAGGCATGAAACAGGCCGGGTTGGGTGCCCGAGGGCCCAATAACGGGCAAGCCATCGTCTACATAACCCTCGCAGCCCGACCATTGGCGTATGATTGCCACATCGCGGAGTGCGGGCAGCAAGCGAACCACCGAGCGCAATTGCGTCGCCAATGCGCCCGGATTAACAAACGCATGACCGGGGTCGAGCGCGACGGGCACGCGCGGCACCCCACCGCCAAAGACGATGTTGCCGCGCTCGACCTGTCGCAGATAGCTGCCATGCCCGCCCGACCACATGCCGACCACCGGCAGGATGCGGTGCGGCAGGGGTTCGGTTACGCCCATCTGCGGCCCATAGGACGCAAGCGGCACCGGCTCTTTGAATTGCGCGGCGATGCCTGCCCCCCATGCCCCGGCACAGTTGAGCAAGATGGCGCTCTCAAACATGCCCCGGCTGGTCTGAACGGCGAATCCCGCATCGGTTGCGTGCACAGAAGCGACGGGCGTGTGAGGCATGAGCTCTGCGCCAAGTCGTGCTGCGGCATCCGCAAAGGCAGGGGCGACAAGACGCGGGTTGGCCGATCCATCCTCGGGCGAGAACGATGCGCCGATGGCATCCTGCCCGAGGCCCGGATAACGGCGTTGGAGGTCTGTGGCGCCCAACTCCTCGATCTCCAGCCCCCAAGGGCGTGCATCCGCCGCATAGCGGCGCATCTCGCTGCGTCCGTCCGCGTCAAAGATCAGCCGAAGATGGCCCGTTGCACGAAACTCCACATCGCGTCCAAGCATCTGCTCCGCATCCCGCCAGAGGGCAAGCGATCTGTGCGCAAGGGGCAGTTGCGGCAGATAGCGTCCGGTCCTGCGGATATTGCCAAACGAGGCGATTGTCGCCCCGGCCCCAATTGGGCCGCGTTCTATGAGACGGACGCGGATACCGCGACGCGCGAGGAAATACGCGGCAGAGCATCCCATCAAGCCTCCACCCAGAATGATCACATCCATTCCGCTCTCCTGTCCCATCCGCGCCGTGGAGATTATAAGACGCCAATTCAGGCCGCGCGGTCAAAGACGGGAAAGGAATGCGCCCATAAGTCCAACCTATGGAGGTGCCATGCGCGCGCGTCAGCTTGAAGTCTTTACTGCCGTAATGCGGGCAGGAACCGTAACAGAGGCGGCGCGGATGCTGCACATCTCGCAACCGGCGCTGAGTCAGATATTGCTCCATTGCGAGGATGAGCTTGGGTTTCGCCTCTTTGACCGCGAGAAAGGCCGCCTGCGGCCAACCCCGGAGGCGATCGAGCTCTATCCCGAAGCGGAGCGGCTCTTTGCCGGTCTCGAGGGGTTGCGCCGCAAGACGCAGGATTTGCGGCTGGGGCGGGCTGGGCTGGTCCGGGTCGGGGCCTCGGCCCCTCCGGCCATGGCGATCCTGCCCACGGTAATGGCGCGGTTTCGGACACACCATCCGGATATCCTCTTGCGCTCCAACGTGGCACCGATTGCTGCGTTGGTTGCGATGCTCAGGGCGGGCGATACTGCGTTCGCGCTGGCGCTCGACGATCATCTGCCGCCTGACATTGACGTTGAACCGATGGGGACGACCGGATTTTGTTGTCTTATGCGTCGGGACAATCCGCTGGCTGAGAAAGACCAGATAACTTTTGCCGATCTCGAGGCGGAAATGGTGATCTCTTATCGGGGCGCCACCCGCCCCTATGATGAGTTGGATCAGGCCGCGCGTCGGGCGCAGGTGCGTTTCCTGCCCGAGTTGGAAATAGACGTGTCCATCACGGCGGTCGGATTTGTGCAGGCGGGGCTTGGGGTGGCCGTTGTCGATGCGTTGCTGCCTTGGGGGCAGTTCGAGGGCATCATGGTGCGTCCACTGGCGGGATCTCCTAGTCTGCCGCTCTCGCTCTTGACCCTGCGCGGAACGGTGTTGTCCCGAGCAGAAGATATGTTGCGCGCGCAGATCCGCAGCGTCTGTCGGGAGATACTATAAGCCGCGCTTATGCGTGGGCCAGCCATGCGTCTTGGACCGCTGGGCGATTTTCTGGTCCGATTGAGGCCAAGGATAACCCTAGCAAAAAGGCAGGACCAACATGGATGGCACGAGCCCCCCGCAGACGGCCGAGGCAGATTGGAAGATCGGCGTCGATATCGGCGGCACCTTCATGGATTTCTGCGCCCTCGAGACCCGCTCGGGACGGATCGCATCACTCAAAGTGCTGACAACGCCCGATGATCCGGGTGCCGAACTTTTGACCGGGCTCGACCTCTTGGCCAAGCGCGAGGGGCTGGACCCCGCCGCGATCACCCGGTTCGTGCATGGCACCACCGTGGGTATCAATACGATCATTCAGCGCAAAGGGGCAAAGCTGGCTTTGATCACGAACGCCGGGTTCGAGGATGTGATCGAACTGGCGCGTTTGCGGATGCCCGAGATGTATTCGCTTTTTTGCCATAGACCAGAGCCGCTGATCCCGCGCGACCGAATCTTTGGCATCGGCGCTCGTTTGCGTTCAGACGGTTCCGAGACCTTTGCCCCGGATGTCACAGAGATCACTCGTGCGGTTGAGGCCGCAAAGGCAGTCGGGGCCGTGGGGATCATCGTCGCTCTGCTGCACAGTTGGCGGGACGGGGCACAGGAACAGGCAGTCAAGGCGGAGATCGAGAAACGGGCGTCGGATCTGTTTGTCTTCACCTCAGGCGAGGTCTGGCCCGTCATCCGTGAATATGAACGGACGTCCACGGCGATCCTCAACGGCTATGTGCATCCGCGTGTCGCAGGCTACCTTGGCGCGCTTGAAGAGCGATTGACGCTAAGAGATGTTCCGGCGCGGGCCCTGCTGACCAAGTCGAACGGCGGCGTGATGACGGCCAGCGAAGGCCGCCGCGATTGTGTCTCAATGCTGCTCTCCGGCAGCGCTTCAGGGGTGATGGGGGCGGCATGGCTGGCGCGGCAGGCCGGAGAACGGCATGTCCTGACCCTCGACATCGGCGGCACATCGGCGGACTTCGCCCTAATCGTCGATGGCGCGGTGCAATTCGGCTCTGACGAGAAGATCGGGGAATTTCCGCTGCATATCCCGTCGGTGTCCGTCAGTTCTATAGGGATCGGTGGCGGTTCCATTGCCGCGGTCGACGCGCAGGGCGTGCTGCGGGTGGGGCCTGACTCTGCCGGTTCCTTGCCGGGCCCTGCCTGTTACGGGCGCGGCGGCACCGCCCCCACGGTGACGGATGCGATGGTGGTCTGTGGCTGGCTGGGTCATTCCGGCATGGCCTATGGACAGTTGCAGATGGATGTGGGGCGCGCCCGAGCGGTTGTGGGCGATCTGGCCCTGAAACTGGGGCGGCAGATCGAGGAAACCGCCCAGGCCATTCTCGATATCGCCGTGTCCGAGATGTTCGTCGAAGTGGAAAAGCTGTCCTCGCGCGCAGGTGTTGATCTGCGGGATTTTGTTCTGATGCCCTTCGGCGGTGGTGGCCCGATGCTGGGCGCGTTTCTGGCACAAGAGCTTGGGTTGGCCCGCGTCATGGCGCCTCGTTGGCCAGGTGTCGTCTCGGCTTTGGGCGGGTTGGTCGCGGACCTGCGGGGCGATTTCATCCGCACGGTCTTTGCCGAGTTGGACGAACAGACTGTAGGAGCGCTCAGACAGGTGTTTCAGGACCTCAGCCAAGAGGGGCGCGCATGGCTGGTCTCGCAGGGGCATCGGGGCGCGGCTGACCTAATCCTGTCGGCGGATATGCGCTATACAGGTCAGAGCTATGAGATTGAGGTGATGCTGGACTCAGACTGGCTGGCAGAACCCGCGAGCATTGCCGAGGCGTTTCACGACACGCATCACCGCATCTATGATTTCGCGGATCCGGGCGCGCGGATCGAGATCGTCAATCTGCGCCTGTCGGCGGTGGGGGCGGGCCCCAAGCCCGAGTTCCCTACAGTGCCGGGCATTGGTCAAACGGTTGCACCTGCGCGAGAGGTTCAGGTGTTTCACGGTTGCTGGCGCGCGGTGCCGCTTTTCGAGCGAGCATCGCTTGCGGAGGGGGGTACATTCGACGGCCCTGCCATTGTGGCGCAGGAGGATACCACCTTTGTCATCCCCGCCGGGACCAAGGCCCGAGTCGACGACCATCTGAATATTCACCTCAGCCTGACGGAGCGTGCCGATGTTTGACCGAATGACCCTGCAGGTGCTCGCCAACCACGCCCGTGCCGCTGCCGAGAATATGGCCCACACGCTGCACCGCACCGCGCACTCGGCTTTTGTCAAGGAAACACAGGACTTTACCGTCATGCTAATGGACCGGCAGGGCGATACCTTTGCCGTGCCGATGGAACTGGGCGCGACATGGTATCCGGGGCTGACCTATGGTCGGGTGATCGACATGGTGGGCGATTACCGTCCCGGCGATGTGGCCTTTACCAACGATCCCTATTCCGGTCATGTTGCAACCCATGCCCCGGACACGCATCTGTGGAAGCCGGTCTTTGCCGGAGACGAAATCGTCGCCTGGACGGGCGGGCATATCCACAACACGGATATGGGTGGGGCTGTGCCTGCCTCGCTGTCGCGCTCGCTGACCGAGATCCATCAGGAAGGCATACGTTTCCCGCCGATGAAGCTGGTGCGAGAGGGCAAATTTGACGATATGATCCTGCGGATCATGGAGACGAACGTCCGCAAACCTTCGTTAAATATTGGCGATATCAAGGCCTTGGTCGGCGCGCTCAACACCGGGGAACGCAAGGTTCACGCGATGATCGACCGATTTGGCCGCCAAGGATTTCTCGATGGTGTGGCGGCGCTCAAGGATCAGGCCGAGGCGCAGGCGCGGGCAATCCTGTCGGAGATTCCCGATGGTGAGTATATCTTTGCCGATTATGCCGATGAGGACAGCGATCATGCCAACCCTTGTCGGCTTAAGCTGAGCCTGCGGATCAAGGGCGATAGCGCCGTTCTGGATTTTACCGGGTCGGACCCGCAATTGGGCTCGTCGCTCAACGTGCCTTCGGGGGGCGATCCACGGCATACGATCCTGTTGGTGGGGGTTTATTATGTGCTCTACACGCTCAATCCTCGCATCCTGCTCAACACTGGTTTGACCCGGCCATTTAGCTGCATCGCACCGGAAGGCACGGTTCTCAACCCCGTGGCCCCGGCGGCGGTGGGTATGCGGTCCCTAACCTGTGCGCGGCTACGGTCGGTGATTTTTGGGGCATTTGCGCAGGCGATACCGGAGCGAATGCCAGCCGCACCGGCCGGAAATAACTGTATAATCAACGTGATGACCCGTGATGAACGCAGCCAGAAGACGGTCATTGCGGCAGTCAATCCGGTGGTCGGTGGCGGCGGGGGAATGCCGCATCGCGATGGCACCAACGGATCGGGGGCGGATGCGGCCTATCTCAAGAATACCCCCATCGAGATCACTGAAACCGAAGTGCCGGTCGAATTTCTGCGCTATGGGCTGGCGCGGGACAGCGGCGGGGCGGGACGTTGGCGGGGTGGATTGGCGACCGAGATGGCGTTTCGGGTCTTTGCCCCCGACACCCGGATCACGGCGCGCAATCGGGACCGATCGTTCTTTCGCCCTTGGGGTATTCTTGGGGGATGCGCGGCGGGCCTGTCGGATATGGTGGTCAATCCGGGCGCGGCGGACGAGCGGCGGTTGGGCAATGTCGATACGGCGGTGTTGCAGCCGGGGGATGTGTTGCAGATCCGATCCGCCGGTGGCGGCGGGCGCGGTGCGCCGCAAGAGCGCGAACCGTGGCGCGTGGCGCGGGATGTCACCTGCGGCTATATATCTGTTAATGCTGCATATAATGACTACGGCGTGGTGATGGACGGGGCGCGGGTGGATGAGGATGCGACGGTGAGGCGGCGTGCTAAACTACCGCGTCATGATGGGCCATTCCACTTTGGGCCCGAGCGAGAGGGGTATGAACGCCGCTGGACGCCGGAGGCGTATGACCGGCTGACCGGGATTCTGATGGGTCTGCCGGTTCACTGGCGGTTCTTCACCAAGACGGAAATCTTCCGACGCATGACAGAGGGGCGGGTTGGGCGAGCGGGGGTTGAGCAGGCCTTTTCCGAAACCTGTCTGCGGTTTCCAGACTTGCCGCGTCCCGTAGAGGTTGCAGAGGCGGCGGAATGAGCGGTGTCGGGCGGTTCCTACGACTGGCCGAGGAGGGGCGGGTGTCGGTGGTGTTCCACTTTGACGGGGGAATTATGATTGCAAAACAAGGTGATACGGTCATAACCGCGATCCTGATGTCAGGGCAATCTCTCAGACCTTCGGACAGCGGGCCAGAGCACCGTGCCGGGTTTTGCCTCATGGGGGCGTGTCAGGATTGCTGGATCTGGCAGGAGAGCGGACCGCGTTTGCGGGCCTGCACCACTGAAATCATTGACGGAATGCGCCTGACGTCTAAGGCCCCAGTGGGGTGGCCCGATCTGGAGCGGTCGCGATGAGCCGGGTTTTGATCGTTGGTGCGGGGCCTGCGGGGGTGCGGGCAGCAGAAACTTTGGTGCAGGCGGGGCTGCGTCCGGTGGTGGTTGATGAGGGTCTGCGCGCCGGTGGCCAGATCTATCGACGTACGTTTATGCGGTCAGAGCGTACGTCCAGAACGCTCTATGGGGCAGAAGCCGACAAGGCCGAGGTGGTGCATGCGGTGTTTGACCGTTTGGTGGCTGATGATCACGTGAGGTTTCACAGTCAAACCTCGGTCATCGCCCTGCAAGACGGGGTGGCCTATCTCTTGGGTCCAGAGGGCGCCATAACGTTTGCCTATGACCGCCTGATCCTCGCGACCGGGGCGATGGACCGGGTCATGCCGCTGCCGGGCTGGCAGGGGGCGGGGGTCTATACCCTTGGGGCGGCGCAGATTGCGCTCAAGTCGCAGGGCGTGGCGCTGGGGCGTCGGATGGTGCTGGCGGGATCGGGGCCGCTGCTGACACTTGTCGCGGTGCAATTGATCAAGGCCGGGGGCCGGGTCGAGGCGGTGCTGGATACCGCGCCACTAAGTGCGCAGGTACGGGGCGGCTTGGGCATGGCCCTTGCGCGGCCTTGGGTGACGTTGCGCGGCGCGATGATGCGCGCGGGGTTGGGGCGGCGCTATCATGCCGGGGTGCAGCTTGACCGGATCGAGACGGATGCGACGGGTCCGGTGGCATTGCATTGGCGCAATGCGCGGGGAGAGGCGCGGTCGAGCCCTTGTGACGCGGTGGCGCTCGGCTGGCATTTGCGGGCCGAGACCCATCTGGCGGATCTGGCGGGGATCTCGTTCGAGTGGAATGCGGTCTATGCCCAATGGCTTCCGAAGAGTGACGAGATGGGGCGCGCGGCAGAGGCGGTCTATCTCGCTGGAGATGGCGCGCGCCTCTTGGGGGCGGATGCGGCAGAGAGTGCCGGAAGAGTGGCGGCAACGGCCTGTTTGAGGGATATGGGACGCCCGGCGAGTGATCCGGCACCAGACCTGCGGCGCTTGCGTCGGTTGGCGCGGTTTGCCGCATCCCTGCAACGCGCCTTTCCCTGGCCTGCGGAGATGGCGCGCGCGCTACCGGATGACACCGTGCTGTGTCGTTGCGAGGGGATCAGTGCCGGGGCATTGCGGGCGACGGTCGAGTGGTCGGGACCAGAGGCGAACCGCGCCAAGTCCCTGAGCCGGGTCGGTATGGGGCGCTGTCAGGGGCGCTATTGTCAATTGGCGGTGGCAGAGGTGATCGCCGGCCAAGCGGCCATGCCGGTGTCCGAGGTTGGACGATTGCGCAGCCAGCCGCCGGCCAGGCCCGCGCCAGTCAGTGCGTTTCTCGGGCGGTGAGGGTCAGTGCCACATAGGTCCGCTGTTCTCCGGCCACCTACAGCGTTAGATCGGAA
>Ga0209345_10004565_pt1 | contig 13295 bp, 7 predicted proteins | sample Cruoilmetagenom7_FD_187294 | JGI IMG/M metagenome (GOLD analysis project Ga0209345, IMG submission 187294) | Oil polluted marine microbial communities from Coal Oil Point, Santa Barbara, California, USA - Sample 7 (SPAdes) (version 2) | ecosystem: Environmental > Aquatic > Marine > Oil seeps ...
GAATTTATTCATTAATTTCTCTGTTGCATTTTTATACCCATCAATGTTCAATTTACCATCATCCTCTTCGTTTGCTACCAAAACATCCACATATTCCATTAATTCACTCATTACGCTTCTAGCTTTGCTTTCACTCCACAGTTTCGTTCTATAATTTAAATCACAACTCACCTACTTCGGTGTAAATCAGATAAAGGGTAACAAGGTAAACTGAAGTTCAGAAGCTTTTAAAGAGAGAGTTTTCAATCTTAATCTAATACAGAACTAATTAATTCTTCCATATTAAGTATGGCACCCTCAATCCATTTGTCGGCTACACCATAATAAATTATATATTCCCCATTAAATTGCGTTAATCCCTCTGCAAATACATGGTCATTAGGGTATGAAATAATGGGCTCTTTACATCGTTTTAATAATTTACCTGGATCATCCTTTGAAAACAATGCCCAACCTATCTTATTTATTGTATCATCAGACCACCCATTATAAACAAGAAAAATACCCTCATCCAAAACAATCGATGTTCCAGGTTCTGTCCCCGTTGAATCAAAATATCCTTTTCTAGGTTCAAGAACCGGTTTTGATTCCGCTTGCTTCCAATGAATAAGGTCATCTGAGGAGGCAATCCCTATTTTAGTTTTCCACGCCTCTTTTTCACCTTGATAATACATCCAGTATTTACCGTTTATTTTTATTGGCACTGGCGCAGGTGCTTTGATTTGTTTTTTCTCCCACTCATGTTTAGCCTGTAAAACCTCTCCATATTTTTCCCATTTTATAAGATCACGTGAAGTTGCCAAGCATATATTGCCAGCATTTATACCGCTATCATTACCGTCATAAAAAAGATAATATGTGTCTTTAAATTTTACTATTCTGGGGTCTTCACAGCCATTTATATCAAACTCACTGTCCGGTTTAACGATGGGGTTTTCAGCATGTCGAATAAAATTCATACCATCCATACTAGAGGCAAGACAAAGTACACCTGTCCCGTTATTTTTCCCTTCAGCTCTATATATCATGTAGAGCCTATCCTTCCCATTCTCTTCTTTTTCGCTTATTACAGTTGGATTATAAACCCTTAGATGTTCAAAACTACTCCCATGAGGTTCTAAAATAGATCTATTGATTTTTTTTACACCGGGATAGGTTGAGGCAAAAAGTGGTTCCTGCCACGTCTTATCTGATATGGCGACACCAATAAATGCATCAGCGCTCCCATAATAAAGATAACTTTTGCCATCCTTTTTAACAAGTCCTTCAGAAAATACAACATCATCAACTTCACCTATTCTTTCATAAGGAGCCGTTGGCTTTAAAAATGGTTCATCTGAACGGGCAAAAACCTTTGTCGGGTCATTTACATCAAATATTGCCCACCCTGTTGCATATTCGCGTATTTTTCCTTTTTCAAGAAGTTCAGCTCTATGCTTTGGAATATTTCCATTGTATATTAAAACAATTCCATCTTCTGTAAGAATAGGTGGTGGCCCCGGCTCACAAAGCTCTTCATCAAAATATCCTGGTCTTGTTTGCAAAACAGGTTCCTCCACAATCTCCCAATTAATCAAATCTTTTGAATAAGCTGCCCAAATATTTGTATCACCATAGTAAAGCCAGTATTTGCCATTGATTGGCACGTTTAATATAGCTGCAGATTTAAAAGGTACAATGGGACCATATTTTTCCCAATTCAGTAGATTTTTTGAGCTTGCAAGACAGGAGGGTGTCCCTCTTGGGCTATAACCGGTATAGGTAACATAATATGTGTCAGCTATTTTCATTAACCTTGGGTCTTCACAACCACCTTGTATTTCGTAATCAAATTCCGGGAAGATCACAGGGTTGGTTTCATATCTTTCAAAATTTATTCCGTCTCCGCTAATAGCTAACCCGATGCGTGAAGTTGCCCAAGTCCCATCAGTTGGTACCTCATCATAATTTATTGCCCTGTACAACATATATATCCCGCCATTATCAAAAATCACACCAGGATTAAAAACAAGATCTTTGTCGAAAGAATGGCCAGTGGGAACCATTACAGGGTTACCATTATACTTTGTAAAACCATTAATCCACTCAGGAACGCCAAAGTTATAACAAAATAAAGGCTTTGTTATAAACAATGATAAAACAATAAAAAAAGTAATAAAATATAAAAGATTTTTCATCATTCCTCCCTTTAGCAGTTACTTACTAATGGCCAGACCAATATATGTGTCAGACCCACCATAGTAAAGATAGTAAACATTATCTTTTTTGACCAAACCTTGTGAAAAGACTACATTTGAGACCTGACCATTTTTTTCAAATTCTTCCACGGGTTCAAGTATAGGCTTGTCTGATCTTGCCAAAATTTTAGAGGGATCATCCTTTGAAAACAATGCCCAACCAACTCTGTAAAATCTCTCCTTTTCTTCTCCAATACCAACTGTATAATGTCCAATTCTGAGAGGAGCGCCAAAATCAGCTCCATTATATATAAGGAGTGTCCCTTCATCTGTTACAACGGGAGGTGGTCCTGACTCAACCAACTGTTCATCAAAAAAACCATCCCTTGGTCTTAAGACAACATCTTTCTCCTTATCACATGTCCAATTTATAAGATCTGTTGAGTGAGCAAGCCAGATGTTTGAAGCACCAAAGTACATCCAATATTTTCCATTTATCTTTTCAGGAATAATGGCACCTGCCCTTGTATCTTCCCACTCTTCACTGAAGAGTGGGCCATGTTTTTTCCAGTTTGTTAAATCTTTGGAAGTGGCCATACAAAGTCTTGAAATCTTGTTTTTAACACCAGCATCCGTATAAGTTCCACCGACACCCGTGTAAGTTAGATAAAAGGTGTCACCAATTTTAACAATCCTTGAATCTTCACAGCCTCCAATATTTTCATAGTCAAATTCAGGAACAATCACTGGAAATTCCATTTTTTCAAAGTTTATACCATCGTCACTAATTGCCAAACCAATTACGGAAATACCAGGCCAGTCCTTATCTTCATTCCATCCTGCGGGTCGTTCGTTCCATTTAGGCCAGTTTTCAGCTCCCCAGCCTTCTGCTCTGTAAAACATATAAAACTTACCCTTTTCAAGAATAGCTGCAGGATTAAATACCGCCATAGCTTCAAACCCTGTCCCTGAAGGCAGAAGCACAGGATTTCCTTCATATTTTTTGAAATTATTAACCCAGGAAGGTGGGTTAATTGTATCTGCTTTTGAAACAACAGACACAATAAAAAATAAAAGCAGTGCAACAACAATTCTTTTCTTCATATTACCTCATTTAGAATCAAAAAATATTATTCAAACACCTTAGACTTAACTCATATTTAATCAATGAGTTGGAGACATTTCAAAATGAAGCACACCGCCTCCTGCTATATCCTTATGGTTAAAATAAAAATTATCCAATTTTTTGCCATTTAATTTAACATTTTTAACATAAATATTTCTGCTACTCAAGTTGTTTGCTGTAATATTTAGATCACCATTTTTTAAATGCAGAACAACATTTTCAAATAAAGGGGTGCCTACGTCATAGGTAGGATTGCCTGGGCAGATTGGATAAAAGCCTAACGTTGAAAATATATACCATGCCGACATCTGTCCCACATCTTCATTCCCGCATAAACCATCAGGCTTATCAGAATACATCTCGTGCACAATCTGATTAATCTTTTCCTGCGTTTTATGAGGAGCTCCTGCGTAATTATAAAGATAGGCTGCATGATGAGAAGGCTCATTTCCATGAGCATACTGCCCAATGAGGCCTGTAACACCATGATGTGGGTTAAACTTCTCCCCTTCAGAAGCTATAAGGGTTGATGGCATATCAAAAAGCTGGTCAAGTTTGCTTATGAATTTCTGTTCCCCTCCCATAAGATTTATAAGAGAATATACCTCATGAGGTACAAACCACGAATATTGCCAAGCGTTACCTTCTGTAAAATATGAATGATAGCCTGAGCTCAGAGGATCAAAAGGCTCAGCCCATGCACCATCACTATTCCTTCCCCTCATAAAACCAGCATGGGGGTCAAAAACATTTTTGTAAAATTTAGACCTTTTAATAAAATAATTATAGTCCACATCTCTATCTAAAAGTTTTGCCATAGTTGCAACACAAAAATCGTTATACGCATACTCTAAGGTTCTCGAGACAGATTGCTCTATCTTGTCAGCAGGAATGTAACCAAGATTTTTATACCACTCAAGGCCGATGCGTCCTTTAAACGTATGCTCCTGCGAAGGTTCCTCTAGAGCTCCTTTTCTCATAGCTTCATAGGCTTTATTAATATCAAAATCTGTTAGCCCCTTTACATATGCATCCACAATAACAGACACACTGTGATCTCCTATCATACAGTTTGTATAGTTACCTGAGAGTTCCCATATAGGCAGCCATCCACCCTGATCATATTTCTCGAGCAGTGAATTAACAAAAGCAGTATCCATCTCTGGATAAACAAGTGCCATTAATGGATGTAGCGACCTGAATGTATCCCATAGCGAAAACACTGTATAATGAGGAAATTTCCCTGAATTGTATATTTTTCCATCCATACCAATATATCTACCATCCACATCGCTAAAAATATTTGGCGCAATTAGTGAATGATATAATGCCGTATAAAATGTCCTTAAATCTTTCTCTTCTCCCTTTTTAATTTCTATTTTCAAAAGCATCTTATTCCACAAAGCTGAAGCATCTTTTTTTATCTTGTCAAAATCAAAATGTGACACTTCTTTCTCTAAATTTTTTTTTGCCCCCTCAATGCTGACAAATGATATCCCTACCTTTGTAGTAATTTCTTCATTTTCTTCTGTTTTAAATGTAACAAAACCACCAAGGGAGGGTTTGTTATCACTTGCAATCAAATTTTCTGTCTCATCTGAAGATGCATCGGGTTTTCTTTTTATCTTTTCAAAATCATTGATTAACTCAGAGCTTTTACTCTCATAATGTGTTCCCTTTCTATCCCATGTACCATAACTTATAAAAGGTTTTGAAAACTTGGCTATAAAATAGACCTTATACTTTGCTCCACTTGCACACCAACCGCCTCCACTTTGATCAGAGTAAGTATAGCCCTGAACAGTCTGGTTATCAACCACCTCAAATCTGCCGCCTGCTGCAAAACCTCTGATTCTGTGAATAAGATCTATCAATATGTGGCTTTCATTTGATACAGGAAAAGTGTAGCGGTGCACACCAACATGTGGAGTTGCTGTAAGCTCAACCTTTACTTTATAATCATCAAGAAAAACAGAGTAGTAGCCAGGCTTTGCATTTTCGTTACTCTGTGAAAATTTTGACCTGTAACCTTCATCAGGGTTATCTTTTGGGCCTGGCACAGTTTTTATTTTACCTATAGTAGGCATAAAGAGGATATTCCCATAATCCCCGCAACCTGTACCACTTAAATGAGTGTGACTAAAGCCCATAATAGAATTATCAGAGTAGTGATAGCCTGAACACCAATCCCAACCTTCTGCTCCAGTGTCAGGACTTAGTTGCACCATCCCAAAAGGTGTTGTAGCTCCTGGAAATGTATGCCCGTGATAGTCTGTCCCAATAAATGGATCCGCGTAATTAACATAGTTCTGATCAACATTTGCTTTGTATATCTGTTCAGTTGTTCCTGCAGAATCGACTATGAATAAAAAAATAATAAAAAAAATTTTTACTAGCTTATGCATATCCCCTCCATCAATTGTTAATATCTCATCTTCTTTTACATTGTTGAACAATAACTATACTTTCAAACTTTTTATACTAAATAGCAACAGTATACTCTACTTTTGTTTTTGTCATGGACACATCTAATAAATAAAATATCGTATGTAAAAATTACTATAGCTATCAAACACATTGCAATCTTCTCATTTTTCCTATCATTTCATATTCCCCAGGACTAGAAGATCTCTTTTTGTTGTCCTGATTTATGGTCCCACTATAATAACAAAAGCTGCAGATTAATTATAATATATAAAATATTGAAAAAAAGCTTATTAATGTATTATATACTGAAATGGAAAAATATAAAAAACATATTTCAATCTTAAAACAAACGCTTTATTTAATCATTTGTTTATTAATCTTAGCTTCTTGCAGTATTCTCAAGCCTAATCTAAATAATGAAGAAGTGTTTTGTGAAACATTTCTGAAGAAAAAAAAAGCTGATAATATTGCACAATATTATTTTCAGAACAATCAAAAATCATTTGCTATGTCATGTTCTAGTCTCAGCCAAATAGATAAACAAGTCCTGAACAAAAACATTACTTATGCGCGTTTAGCCTTGGACATATATCACCGCAATAAAGCAGATATAAGAAAAAAGTTAATCCACTCTTATTGGGAACTGTTACATTATTTTAACAATAACAAATCAGGGTTTACTGCTGGCATTTATAAACATGAACAAACCGGTCGAATAGTTGTGTCATTCGGAGGAACTGGCGCAGGTGATAATTTTAAAAATGACATAATTACAGACTCTAAAATTATGGCAATCAACTCAGATGAACCTCTGCAATACTCGGACACGCGCAAATTATTAGATTTTGTTAACATTCACCATAATAATTATGATATTACAGGGCACTCACTTGGTGGCAGTTTGGCACAATATGGGACCCTTTATACAGGGCATTCTTCTGTTACATTTAATGCTGCCCCTGTTACTATAAACAAAAAATCTTTATCTCAGTTACCTGCATTATATCGTTTATCAGAAAGAAAAATTAGCAATATACGCACATATGATGACCCTCTATCCTGGTTAATTCGTGTCACCACAAAAATTGAATCTGGGATTAGCATTAATGATGAATTAGATCTCTTATTGCCTGGTAAAACAAAAAAAGATTATACTGTATTGATTGATTATCTAAAATCTAAAAAATTAGTTTACCTGGCAGAGAAAATAGAGAACACTCATCTTAAGCAAAAAATAAGAGTACGCACAATCCAAAAGTTAAATGAAGATATAAAGAGTTTAATTAAATTTGTTAAAAAAAGGGTTTATGGTATACCTGACGATATATCTCTCAGTTCAATCTCTTATGGGATGGACATCATGCTTAGTCTCGGAGGAGGCCATTCCATCTCTAATATTTTTCAACAAGCGTTGCTAAGTACAAATTTAAGTCAACCATAGAAGATAATTCTAGATGTCCTGCGTAACAAAGTGTAGATTTAATTTATAATCGACAATATTAAATATAAAATATTGAATAGCTTCATTTTTTATAATTTTTTGACAAAAGCTCTGCCAATTCTTCCGATTCTAATTTAATATCATATTGAGCCCCTACTATTTACTCCTTTTACTTTAGATTGCAAACTAAAACTATATTTTAGAGAAATAGGATGGCTCATTCAATATAATTTGGTTTTGTTTACATTAATGTAGTTTATGATCATTTCTACCATTTATGCTATTAAACTAAAGCATCATTCAGAGTTTATACATCCCGAATTTACAGCAGTATATGGACATAACCAATATTTGGATCTAGACTCTTTGCATGGAACAGATAAAAACCTATAATGTGGTAATTTTTCAAAAAAAGGATCCTGCATTTCAAGGAAATATATTAAAAACGCAATCATAGTAGCCTGACATATAAAAAACAACTACTCGGTTTTAAACCGTTCTATCTTCTCATTTAACATTTCTGTGTTTTTTTGCAGAGAATTTACAGTCAGAGCTACTTCTGCTACAGAACCTGAACTTTCCTCCAGGCCTGATGATAGCTCTTGGATATTATTGTCTGAATCTCTTATTGTACTGCTTAATTCAACGATATTAGATTCAATATCTCCATTGAAGCTGGAAATTTTATCCACATAATCTGCTATTTTATCAAAGACACCTATCAAACTTTCTATCTGTATAACCCCATTTTTAACGTTGCTTTCAGCATCTTTCATATTTTGCTCTGCAACTTTGGATTCACTCTCCAGCAAAGCTACGATTCCAGAAATTTCGGATGTTGATCCCTGTGTCCTCTCCGCAAGTTTTCTTACCTCATCTGCTACTACTGCAAAACCGCGTCCCGACTCACCGGCTCTGGCTGCCTCAATGGCAGCGTTTAGCGCAAGCAGGTTAGTCTGATCGGAGATATCTTCAATAACATTTAACACATTCCCTATTTTTCTTGATGAAACAGATAACCTATTTATAGTTTCTGATAAGTCAACACTGCTTTTATTAATTTTCTTTATACTTGCTAAAACATCTTTTGTTCTACCTTGACCCTCTGTAGCTTGACCTCTGGCTTCTCTACTTTGTTCCAAAGTAGAGGAAGCTTTACCAGATACACGATTCCCAGAGAGATGAATCCCCTTTATGTCGTTGGCAATTGCAGATAATCCTGAGGCTTGAGTTGAACTTACAGATGACATCTCTTCCATTGTTGAAGCTAACTGATTAGTAGCTGATGTTACGTTCTCTATGTTCTCTTTAACAACTTTTACCAGTCCTTGGATATTTTCCACAAATTTATTAAAATATATCCTCATATTTCCTATCTCATTACTACTGTTGATATTAACCCTATTTGTTAGATCGCCCCCACCTTCCGATATTCCTTTTAATGCGTCAGTAATCTTATTTATAGGATCTGTTATGACAAAACGGGTAAGCAAATATAAAACGACAAAAAGTAATACAATAACGACAACTGCCAGCACCAAAAAGTATTTTTCTGTTACCTTCAGAGTTGACATTATATCTGATACTTCCTGGGTTACTATAACGTACCAGCCTGAATGAACAGTTACCTCTTTAAAATCAACTTTTCTGGATACGTATCGTTTTTCATCACCTTTGTAATATGATATAAAATCTTTCTCCCCTTTTATAATCCTGCTAAGTACATCATAGAGATCTTGCTCATAAAATTCATCGTTTAAGACTAAGCTCTTCTCAGGATGAGCTATCATCATCTTTCTTTCGTCTGCAAGAAAGATATAACCAGTTTCCCCGATATTTGCACCACTTACAAACATATCAATAAAATGACCTATATTGATAGCTATCCCGGCAACACCCAGCAGCATACCATCTTTCTTAACAGGAGCAGCCATAACAAATGTTGGCGTATTACTTGTAAAACTCATATAAACTTCGCTCATATAAGAATCTTTACCCTGATATACTGCATTTACATAACTAGTTGTTAAAAGGCTAAACCCAAGAAGACTTTTATTGGGAGTGGATGTAATCAGATCGCCATTTTCAATATTTCTGTTCTCTCCATCAACTATCATATTAAAACTACTGCCCTTATCCATCTTAGCAACAAGAAAAATACTTTCGTAAAATTGGTACAGATTATAAAGATGCACAGTATATTCGGTCGCCTTCTCTCTTAAATTAGGATCAGATGGATTAGCGAGGGCTTCTATCACCCTTTTATCTTCAGATATCATTTTGGCAAAATCATGCTGGCTCTCCACCCAAGTTTCTAAAGCACTAGATACCTGCTCTGTTAATAGCTCAGATAAATCTAAGTTGCTTTTCAGGGTATTCTTTTTTTCCAACACTCTAAATGTAGCCGAAAATAAAAAAAGTACAGCAAACAGAGTAACAAAAATTATGCTCATGTACGTAGCTGATATACTACTATTAATTCTACCTATTAATCCTGTCTTCAAAAGCGCACTCCTTATCTCTCTCGCATTATACCATATTAGTTATACCCCCCCCCATGTCAAGATAAACATCTGCCTTTTTTAAGGTGTAATAATTCATTTTTATTTGCCCTGTCTGTTGGTATAATTCAGCCTCAATGCTTATCTGTCTTTATCTTGCCCATTACTTTTTTGAAAAAAATACTCCTGACAATTTTTTCAATGAATCTCTTTTTCATTTGCTAATCCGGTTTGGATGAACATTATACTTGCTTGCAATTTGAGATATCGTTTCCTCCCCTTTGATTGCCTCAAGAGCTACTTTGGCTTTAAACTGTCCATCATAACTAACCGCCAAATTATATTCCCCTATTAACCGCTTATGAATTAATACTCCACTTAACCTTTCCTCATTTAAATGTTCAGTTATTCAATCCCTGTAAGGATCAAGAATACTTTTACGTTTAACCTTTGAAACTTCTACACCGTCCTTTACATTGTCCCTTATTTTCTTCATAGTCTTTCTGTCTATGCCAAGCTCTCTTGCAACTGCTGATATAGATTTGCCTTTTTCTAAAAGTGTTTTTACAATATAATACACATGTACCCCCAACAATTTATTCTTACCTCCTCTTTATTCTTTGGAGGTAAGTTTATATTTTTAGCTGGGGATTTTAAAGGCTCCTTGCCTGGGCAATTTTATTGCATCTTTAACAATTCAACAATATCGAATGAAGATAAATATCTTCTGGAGCATCTTCAACATGGTATTATTTTAGATGCTAAAAAATTTGTAAATAAAATTCAAGCTTTGACACAAGTTTCATTGTTGTAATTTCATCTGAAATTTTATACATGCTATTTACTCCATATATCCTAAAAAAGTAGTGTTATCCAGTTTGGGTTTTTGACTTGACATAATTATAATTGGCAGCTATTGATTATTTGAAGTCTATGCAGAACTATACAATAACTTGTTATGCCAGTATGTAGAGAAAAAGATCGAGGCACTCTCACGAAAGTGGGGGTCCATAACAAGTTGAAATAACTGGATTTCTGCTTTCGCAGGAATGACAATTAGGGGATATATTGGACTTTTTACGAAACTATCGTTCTTGGTTTGCGCAAATTTCTTTTAAACAGCGGATTTGGTTGTTTGCAACTATAGTGGGGATGCTTGCAATTATAATAGTTGGCATTTTTCTTGACTTGCCAAGCGAGTCAAAGGGACCAATTGATTTTAACACTCATATGTCCATCGGGGATATTGCTCCAAAACTCAGGGTTACAGGTAAATCCCTTGCCATTGAACTTAAATTGCCACTCGACGTTTCTAAGAAAACACCAGTCCAAAAGTTAGGTGTGACACATGAAGAACTTGATCATGCCATTGAGCACATAAGCTCCCATCGTGATAATATGCTCAAGTATTATATTTATATGGCATTGGTGCTAGGTGGTCTTGTTTTTCTGATTAGGCTGGGGCGTCCAGACGTATCCGATGTCAAAAACAGGCGTGACTGGTATCCCCTCGCTCCGTATGTTGTTTTACTCTTACTTTCTGTAATCATAGCGGGATTTCTTTTGGGAAAATCACCTAACCCTATGGAGGGGACGGTTAAAGTGTTCAAAGCCATGGTAGGGCTATATCCTGATCCAGGAATCAAAGTAATTGCTTTCGGTTTTTTCATCGTGCTCGCTGTTATTGGGAATAAGATAATTTGTGGATGGGCGTGTCCTTTTGGCGCTTTGCAGGAGTTGATCTATAGCGTGCCCGTTCTGCAAAAAATTAAACAGAAAAAACTCCCATTTATTTTGACAAACACAATACGAACTGGTCTTTTCATCACCATGCTACTTATTCTGTATGGAATCATAGGAGGACGTAAAGGGACTGTTATTTATCACTATGTTAATCCCTTTAACCTGTTTAATCTGGATTTTGAAAGCCTTAGCATTTTGTTGACGATTATCATTGCTCTAGGGGGATCATTTATCATCTACCGTCCTTTTTGTCAGTTCATTTGCCCTTTTGGTCTTGTTTCATGGATAGCTGAATGGTTCAGCATTAACCGTATCCGAATTGATAAAGATAAATGTACCCAATGCGGTGCCTGTATAACGGCGTGTCCTTTGGAAGCCGCAAAGGGACGGGTTGCCGGAAACAAATTGCCAGCAGATTGTTTCAGTTGTGCTCGTTGCTTAAATGTTTGTATATTTGACGCCATTAAATATATATCTGTCTTTAAAAACGGCAGAACAAAGCAATCCAGGTGATCTTATTCCGCCTCTTAGCTGCTTCCAAAGGCAGCTGATTTTTATATTAACTGTCAGCGCAAACTACAAGCAGAGAAAATGAACAATGAAACGAGAAAATAACAAATTCAAGAAAATAAAAGTGTCGCTTTTAGCCTTATTCATGACGTTTTTTCAACAGTAGCTTCGACACAAAAATTCGTTGGGCTTATCAATCAACAGTTAGAGAATCGGTTCCAACGCTCTTATCAATACGTCGCTATGTACGATGTGATTCAGAAGTTCGTACTAGAGCCAGCCTCCAGTGCAATATTTATGGACGAATTCAATAAGTCAATCGCTTTGACTGAGCTAGACAACCACCATGTAAGAAACATTGCACTAAAATTGACAAAAGTTCTCTTTTATTTTATTGTCGTTGTATAGATAAAAATACAATTATAGAAAGGATATATGTAAATGAGAGGTCAGGGTCATACGTTATTGCTTGCTGTTTCGCTTGTCGTTTCACTTGCTGCCTCGATACAGGCGGCCGATCTGGTGATCAGCGGAGAGGTCCGTCTTCGGGCGGAGAGTCAAAACAATTTTAACGACAAATATTACGGCACAAATCCTACAAAAGGGGTTGAGCATGACAACTATCTGCTCAGTCGTGTTCGTATCGGGGTTGATTACGATTTTAGTGATGAATGGCATGGAAAATTCTCTGTACAGGACTCACGCGCCATCGGGTGGGCTTTGACGGACGACGACTGGTACAACAAAGAATATGATATGATTCACAACCCACAACAGGATGTCTTTGAACTCTCACTAACCTACCTACAGTACACCCCGAAGGGTAGTGGACTGGGATTTAAGGTGGGACGTCAGAAGATCGCCTACGGCGACAACCGAGTCTTTGGTCTTGGGGAGGGGAGAAACTCCGGGAAGTTCTGGGATGCGGTAAAGTTCTCCTATAAAACAGGGGAACACTGGGTTGACTTTTTCTATGGCAGGACGATGTTGCACGACCCTGAGGTCTTTAGTTTCAGGCACCGGCACGGCTACATAGGAGCGGGCCTATACGGTCATCTGGCCTATAAAACCTTTGCCTTCGAGCCAATCGTAGTATACAAATACAACAATGACGGCAACCTTAAGTATCAAAAGCGCACCACCTACTACTATGGCGCACGCTTTTACGATACGAACGTGCACGGCTTCTTCTACGACATGACCTACATCAAGGCCGAAGGGGAACAGACGACCCTTGAAGGCAAGAAGGTGGATGTGGCCGCGTACGGCTACCATGCAGAGGCGGGCTATCACTTTGTAGCGCTTCCAGGCAAACCGAAGGTAGGTATTGGCTATACCTACGCCACGGGTAACGACGCTAACACGAAAGA
>Ga0209345_10004566_pt1 | contig 13294 bp, 8 predicted proteins | sample Cruoilmetagenom7_FD_187294 | JGI IMG/M metagenome (GOLD analysis project Ga0209345, IMG submission 187294) | Oil polluted marine microbial communities from Coal Oil Point, Santa Barbara, California, USA - Sample 7 (SPAdes) (version 2) | ecosystem: Environmental > Aquatic > Marine > Oil seeps ...
CTGCGGCTGATGCTGCTGTTCGGCCATGAGCCGGGCCTGCGTCGCCTCGAGACGGATCCGCCGCAGGGTCAGTTCGCGCGTGGTCGCCAGGGCAAGGGTCTGGTCCAGAGTCAGCATGACCTGACCTTCGGTGACGCGGTCGCCCTCCTTGACCAGAATGTCCGCGATGATGCCGCCTTCCAGATGCTGGACGATCTTGTTCTGGCCCGTGGCCACGAAACTGCCCTGCGCGATCACGGCGGCGGCCAGCGGGGCCATCATCGCCCATGTGCCGAAACCGCCGAAGGTCACCAGCATTAGCACAAGGCCGAAGGCGGCCTGCTTGCTGATCGAGCGTGGCACGTCCTGATACCAGGTGTCGGGGCGGGGGATGACGGACAGATCAGACATGGCTGGGTGTTCCTGACGACGGGCCGGATTGCGACGGGCGGGCGATGCTTGCGGGGCCTTTGCCGGGGACCTGTCCCGCCGGGGCAGCGCCGGGGTTCAACTGGGCCATCACCTTGTCGCGCTGTCCGAACAGGGCCACGCCGCCATTGGCCAGCAGCATGATCTTGTCCACGACATTCAGCAGCGAGGGTTTCTGCGTGATCACGACCACGGTGATCTTTTCCTTGCGCGCATGGTCGATGGCGCGGGCCAGCGCCTTGTCGCCTGCGGTGTCGAGGTTCGAGTTCGGCTCGTCCAGCACCACGAGGCGCGGGTTGCCGAAGAAGGCGCGCGCCAGCGCGATGCGCTGTTTCTGTCCGCCCGACAGGGGTGAGCCGTCTGCGGCGACCATGGTTTCATAGCCCTGCGGCAGGCTGGCGATCATCTCGTGCACATCGGCCAGAACGGCGGCGTGGTGGATCTGTTCGTCGGTCGCATCGGCGCGCATCCGGCCGATATTGTCCTTGATGGTGCCGGGGAAGAGCTGCACGTCCTGCGGCAGGTAGCCGATGTTCTCGCCCAGCTGGCGCGGGTCCCAGTTGCGCAGGTCCATGAGGTCCAGCCGCACATTGCCCGAGGTGGGCAGGATCGAGCCGACCAGCATCTTGCCCAGCGTGGTCTTGCCCGCGCCGGAGTTGCCGATCACCGCCAGCGTGTCGCCGGGGTCCAGCGCGAAGCTGATGCCATTCAGGATCACCTGCTTGGTGCCGCCGGGCACGAACAGAAGCCGCTCGACGTTCAGCCGGCCCTCGGGGCGCGGCAGCCAGAGCCGTTCGAATTGCAGCCGCGAGCTGCGCAGCAGGGCCGCGACGCGTCCGTAGGAGGCCCGCGCGAGGATGAAGGCGTTCCAGCCTTCGATCGAGCCTTCGATCGGGGCGAGCGCGCGCCCTGCCACGATCGAGGCGGCGATGACCATGCCGCCGGTGATCTGCCCGTCGATGGCAAGGTAGGCGCCCCAGCCCAGCATCCCCACCTGCGTCAGCATCCGGACCGCGCGGCTGACCGAGGCACTGATGATGTTGCGATCCTGCGCCCGCACCTGTGCGATCAGGGAGTCTGCCGTGTCGCGGCCCCAGATCGTGACCGCCTCGGGGATCATCGCCATCGCGTTGATGATCTGGCTGTTCCGGGACATCGAATCCAGATGCATGTTCGCCTTGGCCTGTGCGAAATTCGCCTCGGCAAAGGGTTTGGCGGTGATGCGCTGGTTCACCAGCGCCACCACCAGCAGCAGCAGGGCGGTGACCACGACGATCATCCCCAGATGCGGATGGATCATGAAGATCACCAGGATGAACAGCGGCGCGAAGGGCACGTCGAGGAAGGAAATGAGCGTGCCCGAGACCAGAAAGCCCCGCAGTTGTTGCAGATCGCCCAGCGTCTGATACTCGCGCCCCGACCCGTGCAGCGAGGCGGCGGCCGCCGCGCTGAGCACCGGCGCGCCGAGGCGTGCGGCCACTTCGACCGCCGTGCGCATCAGCATGAACCGGCGCACGGCGTCGAACATGGATTGCAGGATCACGGCACCGGCGATGACAACGGTCAGCATGATCAGCGTATCCGTCGAGCGGCTGGTCAGCACCCGGTCCGAAATCTGGAACAGATAGATCGGGATGGCGAGGATCAGCACGTTGGTGGCGCAGGTCAGCACCATGACCATGCTGAGGTTGCGCCAGACGGTGCGGATGCCTTGCTTCAGGCTGAGGTTGAAATCCTCGGGGCCCATCCGCTTGTGAAAGCTTGCTCCACCGTTGCCGCCGCCGCCCTGTCCGGCGCCGGGCTTGGTGGGCCCGGCCATGACCGGGCCACCGGTCTTTCCCTCGATGGTGACGCCGGTCAGCGAGGCGGCGCTGGTGTCGCGCAGCGCCTTCATCCGGGTGGCGTCGGCCTTGGGGTCAGGTTCTTCGGGGGTCGGGTCTGCGGTGTCCGGTTCTGCCGCGGGTGAGGCTTCCTGATCCGGGGCAGGGGTCGCCCTGGCGGTTGTCTCTGCCGCAGGCTGCGGGGTCGGCTCCGCCGTGGAACTGGGCGTTGCGGTCTGCGCTGCTGTCGGTTCGGTCTGTTCTGCCGGTTGCGCCGGTTCCGCTGCGGGGGCGCGCAGAACAAAGGGCTCGGCCGCAGGTGATTGAGCCGGTGATTGAGCCGGTGATTGTGCAGGCGTTTGCGGCGCAGCGGCGTTTTCGGGCCGGATGCGCAAATCCTCGGTCAGTCGCAACAGGGCAGGTGACGTGCCGCCGCCGGTTGCGGTGCGGTGGCGCACCGTCCTGAATTCCAGCGGTCTGTCGATCATCTTGTTCAAAGGGTCTCTCCGGTCGCGGCGGGGTCGGCTTTGGCTGTCGCAGGGTCAGGCAAGCATGGTCTGCATGACGTCCACCGTTCCGGGGCTGTCGTTGATCTCGATCCCGGGGCCGCAGTCGTCGGAGGGCGCGGGCGCGATCATGTCGTCGACCAAAAAGGCCACCGCCTCGTTGGCGAGCTTGTCCATCTGGACGCCTGCGGGCGGGGCGCAGTCGTCGATCAGCTCGGCCTGATAGATCAGCGCGTCGCTATAGGCCTCGCCGCCCGCCATGACGGTGGAATCAAGCCCTTCGGAGACGATGGTGGCCGCGTTAATCTGCGCGTTCGAGCCGCTGGTCACGGTGACTTCGGCACCGGCGGCGGTGCTGAACATATCCTTGATGAAGTGGATCTGATCTGAGTCGCCCAGATAGTTGAACTGTTCGATCACGCTGGTCTGGATCAGGTCGCCCGAGATGTAGAGGACGTTCAGCGCGTCGTTTCCGGCAAAAAGCGGGTCCTGGGCGACGTCGGCCGAGATGGTCTTCGCGCCGCCCGCCAGTTCGGACAGGGCTTTCGAGAAATGATCGGGTTTGTCGGACAGGGAGTCCTTGCCCGTGGTCATGATCGCGGCCGTGTTGACCTGAAGGTTGTCGCCCGCATGCAGCGCGGCCCCTGCGGGCACGTCGCCGGTGATCTTGTCCTGATCCAGCAGGACATTGACCTGATTGATCTGGTTCAGCGTGACCATGCTGCCGCCGATCATGATCAGGTCGTAGTGGAACCCGAGGTTCAGGATCAGCGTCTCGTTGAACACAAGGTTCTCGCCGGTGCCAATATAGGTCGCGGCGCCGGAGAACTGGACTTCGACCCGGTCGTAATCGGTCGCGAAGATATGCTGCTGCACCCAGTTCATCAGCATCAGGTCGCCATCCAGCCGGGTCACGTTCCAGAATTTCGGCAGGCCGTCGTCCTGATTTTCCCCTGTCTTTCCAATGTCCTTGCCCATGGCCACCGAAGAGGTCTGCTCCAGTTGCGCGATATTGAGCGAGGTGGACGGGGCGGGCGCTGTCTGATCAACAAGGTCCGCCGCCTCGACCCGCAGGTTGACCTGCGAGATGATGTCCAGCCGCAGCACATCCTGTGCCACCGCGATGACGGGCGCGTCGACCCAGACGGATTTCAGCACTGTTTCGTTGATGACCCGGTTGCCGCCGGTGACGACATGGTGGCCGGGGTCCACGGCGAAGGGGCCGGGGTCGTAATCGGTGGCGCCATCGGACTTGACCGGGGTCTCTGTGGCCTCGGCCTCCTCGGCCTTGGCTTTCAGGAATTCCGGCAGCAGGTCCTTGATCGTGGGAATCTCGTCGACGCGTTCGCCGTTGATGAAAATCCCCTCGGCATCATCGCCGCGCAGGATGATGGCGTTGAGGCCCTCGACCTCGGGCACCTCGGCCTCGGCCATCGCCTCGGCCATCTGCTTGGCCGCGTCCAGGATGTTGCCGGTGTCCGGGCCCCAGATCGAGGGGCTGATCAGCGAGAGCGTCTGCGCCAGTTCGCCAAGGTCCTGAAACAGGGTCAGAAAGAGCGCGGGATCCGTGAACACCGCGCTGCCGTCGAATATCAGAAAGTCGTTGTCGACCAGAAAAGCGGTCTGTTCGATCGCCATCACGATGGAATTGGGCATGATTTCGATCATCGGGCCGCTGATGGAGATGCTGGTCATGCTCAGGGCAGGAAAGTCCTGCTCGGTATTCTGGGGCGGCTCGGTGGTCTGGGACCGGGTTTCGGGTCCCTGCGGCGGCAAGGCCGACATTTTCGGCGCGCTTGGCGGTGCGCTGGGCGGGGCCTGGTCCGGATGCGCAAGCCCGGTCTTCAGGTCGCGCAGCTTGAGGTCGAATTCCCCGGCGAAAGGGTCTTCCTTCAGCGGGTCCAGTTCGGGTGCGTCGGTGATTGCGCGGAAAGCCTGATATTCAAGCCGCAGCTTCGCGGCTTCGGTCTCAAGGTGGAACAAACCTGCAAAATGCGCGATTTCCTCGCTGATGCGGTCAAGTGCCATGCTCTGATCCCCCGTCTTTGCTCATCGCACCGGCTGGTGCGGTGCCTTGGGTGGTGTGGGGCCGGACAGGCCGGCCCCACACCCTGATCTGTCGGCCTCAGAGGTCGTCGTCGCCGATCGCGGTCGACGTCAGGCCGCCGCCGACAACAGTCATATCGACCGAGTTGCCCAGCACGTTGGCGCCCATCACGATGCTCTGGTTGAATGCCGTGACGTTCACCGCTGCTGCGGCCGAGGCGTAGGATTCGCCGGTCACGAAACCGTCGTCCCCGTTGCCCGAACCCCAGGAGCCGCCATTGCCGCCCATGCCGCCCGCGCCGGTCGTGGCGTTGCCGCCAAAGCCGCCGAGTGCGTCACCCACGGTGCCGGCACCACCGGTGGCGTCGCCACCCATGACGTTACCACCCATGCCGCCGATGGCCTCGGCCATGCCCGAGCCGCCGCCGTTGCCGCCGCTGGTCGTGGCGGTTCCGGTCACGCCGGTGGAGTTGCTGGCATCGTCATCGGACCAGCCTGCGCCACCGTATCCGGCAATCGCATCGGCCATGCTGTCGGCAGTGCCGTCGATGTCGCTGGTCGCGAAGACCTCTGCGAGGCCGCCGTTGCCGCTGTCGGCCCCGGCATTGCCAGCCCCGTCAGCCGTCGCATCGGACATCGCGTCGGATGCGTTTCCGGCGGCACCGCCGGCTGCATCGCCACCTGTCCCGGTCCCGGTTCCGGTCCCGTTCGAGGCTGCGTCGGCCAAGCCGCCGCCACCCGCGCCGCCATTGCTGGCGGCATCGGCCATGCCATCGGCTGCGGCGTCTGCATTGCCGCCCGTGGCATCCGTGGCGCCTACGTCACCACCGTTGGAGCTGCCGCTGCCCGAGCCGGTGCCGGTGCCCGCCGCGTCGCCGGATGTGGCTCCGCTGCCGGAATCACCGCCCTCGGCATTGGCCAGGGCTGCGGACAACAGACCGCCGCCCAGGGTTCCGGCCAGCGCACCAGCCGGTCCACCGTTGGACTGGCTGTCGGCATCGGACTCTGCACCGGCCAGGCCTGCGCCCAGACCCAGAGCGCCCGAGTCGCCGCCAGCGCCGCCATCGGCCCCGGTGATGGTTCCGGCACCCGCGCCGGTGTCAGCATCGGCACCAGCCAGCGAGCCGCCGCCCGTGCCGCCGCCCGACAGGGCACCCGCACCGGACAGGCCAAGGCCCAGACCGCCGCCATCGGCACCCGCGTCGCCACCATCAGCGTCGGAGGCCGCGGATTCGGCGCCCGAAAGGCCGACCCCAAGACCAACGCCCAGTGCAGAGGCTTCGCCGCTGTTGCCACCCGTGGCGTCACCGTCCTGATCGTTGCTGCCAGCGTTGTTGGCGCCCGAGGCCGCAATGGCACCGCCGCCTTCACCGCCTGCGCTGTCGCTGTCGGTGCCAGCCTCACCCGAGGCCAGACCAAGCGCAGAGCCGCCGATCGTGTTTGCATCACCGGCATCGCCGCTGTCTGCATCACCCGAACCGCCTGCGCTCAGACCTTCGGTGTTGGCTGCGGCAAAGCCGCCAAGCGCTGCGCCGCCTGTGGCGTCGCCGCCATCGGCATCGGCGTCACCGCCACCTTCCGCGCCATCGGCAGAAATGCCGATGCCTTCTTCGGCCGAAGCCGTGCCGCCGGTTGCATCGCCATTCTGGTTGAAGTCGGCGTTGTTCGCGACGGTCGGGCTGTCGAGCCGGTCGTTATCGGTCAGGTTGTTGGTCTGGCCGATGGCGAAGGCGTTGGAGTTGCCTGCGCCGAAGGTCAGGTCATTGAGCACGTCGCTCAGGTCCAGATCGTTGCCGGGATCATATTCCAGATCACCGCCGACGGCGAAGACGTCGTCGATGGACGAGCCGCCTTCGAGGTCGATGTCGACGATATCATCGTCGCGCGGGATCCATTCGCCACCGCCAAAGTCGATGCTGACCGAGTTGGCGTTGGAGTTGTCATTATCGCCGTTCTTGTTGTCGACGGCCTGACCCTGGATCTGGCCCTGTTCGGCGCTCTGGCCCTGATCCTGACCCTGGCCCTGTCCCTGATCCTGACCTTGTCCCTGATCCTGGCCTTGGCCCTGGTCCTGTCCCTGGCCTTGATCCTGGCCCTGTCCCTGATCGACATCGGTGGTCGTGCTTTGCTCCTGCGCTTGCGCATCAAGCTCCACATCCGCGCTTTCGACGTTGATATCGGTGTCGAAGGTCGCGTCCAGATCCTCGATGGTCAGATCGTCGAACATCACGTTCTGGTTGGCGTTTTGTCTCTTGGACATTTTTAGTCCTCCAGTTCGCCCGTCTGGTCACCAATCATCTCAAAAGTGACAACTGCCGGGCATGGTTGGGTTTCAGTTCAATTCTGTCCGGGCTGGTGTGCGGGTACTGCCATACCAACAGATCGGCCCGTGTCTTGCGGTCGTGTCTGTGGTCCTCCTCTGGCTGGGTGCAGTTACCCGTCGTCCGGATCGGATGATCCGGGCGCTGGCGACTGCTGGCCGGTGGTCGCGTCACATCTGCGGGCCGATTCCGACCGATGAAATTGAGTTGTCTCCAATGCGCGCCCTGATGTTTGGGGCGACATCTGAAGCGTCCCATCCCGTCCGGGGATTCGGAAGTTGGACAAAGGATTAGGGCGGGGCCAACGCCATGAAACCAAACAGATTTAAGAATTGTTCCAAAACTGGAAACAGTCAGTGCTCAATTTTTAATAGACCATTTTTTGTAGTGATTAGTCCGGGATGCCCTTTCGATGGGGCTGGCGACGGGTCCGACCCCCTCTCTGCGAGAGGTTGACCTAACGGCATGATCTGCTTTGCTATTCCGGGGCATGGCGCGCGCGGTGCGGGTGGCAGCTCTGCGGGATCGGCCGTGTATCGCGGTCATCCGGGGCTTTGCGCCCATCGCGAAATGGACTGCCTTTTTGCGGCCTTAATCGTTCGGCTAGTTCCGAAGCCTAGCGAAATGTTATATAACTCTGTCAGTGAAGCAGTGATATGGAGTTCAAGGAACCTGCCATTTTATTGACATATTCAGCGTTTGACTACCTGGGGGGGTGCCATGTTTGAACGCGAGACAAGTGATGCTGCGGCTATTTGCAACCGTGGCGGTATTACAGATATTTTTGTCTTTGTAGGTAGTGCTCTGGTGTTTCCAAATTCGATCCTGCGCATCGCTGAGCAGGAAGCCGGCGGTGTCCATGCCCTGCGTGTCGAGACGCTGCGGGACATGCTTGCTCTGGCGCGTGACCGGACGATTTGCGTGCGCAAGGTTTTCTTCGACGACCGTCTGGCCTCCGAGGTCTTCCGCAATATCGACCTCTTCAGGACGGACCTGCCCGAGGCAGACTGGATTCTGGCCTATCGTGATCAGGCTTTCGCCCGGCGTCTGCTGGACGAACGCGGCCAGACGCCCCGGCTGATGGATATACTTCTGTTGCCGATGAACCTGCCCATCTGCCCGTGGTCCTCGATGCTGCGGCTGGTGCTGGCAGGACAATTCATCGCGGCGGGCGATCTCATGCAGCCTGCCACCGATGGCGCAGGCCGCCGGGCCGGTGCCGTGCGGCCCGCAGAAGCGGCGCAGCCGGTCGGGGCAGGGGACACTGGCGCGGCATCGACCGCGCCGGACAAGGGGCGGTCGGAACCCGATCCGGGGCTGACCCGCCGCGAGAAAGAGGTCCTGGCCCTTGTGTCCCAGGGCGGGCGCAACAAGACCATCGCGCATACGATGTCCTTGTCCGAACATACGGTGAAACTGCACCTGCATAACGCGATCACCAAGATCGGTGCGCGCAACCGGACAGAGGCCGCGACATGGTATCTGTCCCGCCAGTTGGGAGATAGCCGTTGAGCGTTCAGAAGCCCGTCAGCAGTGCGGCGCAACCTGCTGATTTCGATGAGATTTTGCTGCTGGTCGGGCGTCTGAACTATACCTGGACCAATACCGAAAGCCTGCTCTTGCATCTGATTGCGGGCCTGTCCGGCACGACCAAGGATGTGGCGATCGTCATCTTCCTGACGCTGAACACCACGCGGGCGCGGGTCGATCTGGTCGAACGTCTAGCCAAGATGGATCACCAGAACGCCGAGGAGCGCGACGCCGTCCTGCACCTGACGCGGTCGATGATGAAACTGTCAGGGGCGCGCAATCGTTTCAACCATTGCATCTATGCCTTCGATCCTGAAGGCGGGCCGCCCAAATCCATCCTGATGCGCATCGCCGACCGCAAGGACGGGATTCGCATGGGGCAAACGCTGGATCTGGATGTGGCGGCGATCGACACCATCCGTAAGTCGATCACCGATCTGGCCCGGATCAATCAGGACATCTGGGCCCATATCGCAAAATACGGCTATCCCAACTGACGGTGCGCCCGGTCAGGCGGCCGCCTCGGCGTCGCGGTAGCGGGCGACCATCCGGCCAACCGGCACCCGTGCCTTGAGGCGCGCGGCGACCAGATAAATTCCCGCGATCTTGCGATGCAGGAACATCGTGTCCGCAGGCGGCACATGCGCCAGATCACGGTCGCGCCCCAGCGCCAGCCCCATGTCACGCAATTGCGCCACCAGATCCGAGGTGCCGAAATCGAAGGGTTCCGGCTGGCGCAGCGGGGTCATGGCCAGATCGAACATTTGCAGGATCAGGTCGCGGTGATGCGGTTGGGTGGTGGTGTCGAAATAGCCGATCCGCAGCATCGCGGCTTCGGTCGCCGGGCGGTTGCGGTCAAGGGCCGCGTTGAGCAGGCAGCGGAAGCTGTCCGTTTGGGCAGGGTCCAGACGGGTGACCGCGCCGAAATCCAGCAAAACGATCTGGCCGGTCACAGGATCGTGACGGTAGTTCGCCAGATTCGGGTCGGTCTGCATGGTGCGGAAGACAAAGAGCTCGCGCAGGACAAGCTCGATCAGGCGCGCGGCGGCCTGATCCCGCTGGGCCTGCGGGGCCTCGAGCAGGGCATCCAGCGGCGCGCTTTCAAGATAGGTCATCGCCAGCACCTTCGGCGTGGTCAGGTCGGGATGTAGCGCGGGCAGGATGAAATCCTGCGAACCTGACAGCCGCTGCCCGAAGTCGGTCAGGTTGCGCGCCTCGCTCAGATAATCGGCCTCCTCGTGCAACTGCCGCCGGGCATCTTTGAGCATCGGGGACAGGTCCATGCCGCGCGGCACCATGCCCGAGACACGCAGCAGGGCTGCGATATTGTCGATATCGCTGTCGATGCTGTCGCGCACGCCGGGATATTGCACCTTGATCGCAAGGTCGCGGCCATCGGCGGTGCGCGCCCGGTGGACCTGCCCGATAGAGGCGGCGGCGAAGGGGCGCACGTCGAACCGGGTAAACCGCCGCCGCCAGTCCGGCCCCCATTCGGCGTTCAGCACATCGCGCAATTGCGCGGGCGGCATGTGGCGGGCCTCGTCGCGCAGGGCGGCCAGAATCGAGGTCATCTCGGGGGACAGCATGACGCCGGGGTCCATCGACAGCATCTGCCCCATCTTCATGGCGGCACCGCGCATCTGGCGCAGGTCGCGGGTGACGCGGGCGGCGCTCTGCGGGGTCAGTAGCATCTGCTGCAGGCGCGGGCGCTCTCCGCGTGCGATCTGGCGCAGGCCGCTGGCCGCCATGTCGCCCACAAGCCCCGTGGTCAAGCCGCCCAGCCGCAACAAGCGCCCAAGGCGACCGTTCGGCACGGGGGCGGCATCCGGATCGTGGTCCCAGGTCGGCATTGCGGGGTGTCCCTGTCTGTGGCGCATCGCGTGACATGGGGCGAAACCGCGCCCCTTCCAGTGCAAATGCAACCGCAGGGACCTTCCGCCGTTGATCGTCAGGGCGCCTGTCCCGCGCCCGGCCTTGGCAATCGCGCATCTGTTTGATGCAGGTCATGGCGGGCCGCAGCGAAAGCCGTTCAGGTAGAGTTGCGGATTTTCAATGATCGGAGCCATGAAGACTTTCGCCGTTCTTGCCCTTCTGGCCGTTGTCGGCCTTGTCGCCCTGGCCGCTCTGCTGGTGTGGGACCGCCACGCGGACCGGGTCGAATGGCAACGCCTTGCCGCGCTTCAGCCTGCTGCGCCACGAGTCTTTTCGGTCGACATGCTGGCCGGTCTGCCGGAACCGGCGCGGCGCTATTTCACCTTCGCCATCCAGCCCGGAACACCGCTCCTGCCGGTGACCGAGATCGACATGACGGGTCGGTTCAGCCTCGGCACGAAAGACAAGCCTGCCTATCAGCCGATGGAGGCGCGTCAGATCCTTGCTGTGCCCGAGGGGTTTGTCTGGACGATGCGGACGCGCGGCGGGATGCCGGTCTCGGGGTCGGACGCCGGATCGTGGACGCGGTTCCGGATCTTCGGCCTGATCCCCGTGGCGCGGCTAGGGGGCGACCCGGATCACACCCGTTCGGCCTTTGGCCGCTATGCCGCAGAGGCCGCGATCTGGGCCCCGGCGGCGCTGTTGCCCGGCCCGGCGGTGACATGGGAGGCGCCGGACAAGGACGTGGCGCGCGTCACGGTCCGGCATGGCGATCTGGAACAGGCGGTCGACCTGCTCCTTGACGGGCAGGGGCGTCCGGTCGAGGTGCGTTTCCAGCGCTGGAGCAACGCGAACCCCGACAAGGTGCACCGTCTGCAGCCCTTCGGGGCTGTCATGTCCGATTTCAGGGAGGTCGAGGGCTATCGTCTGCCGTTCCGCGTCGAGGCGGGCAACATGTTCGGGACGGATGACTATTTCCCCTTCTTCCTGGCCGATGTGACTGCGATCAGGTTTCCACAGGTGGACCAATGATCGCCGTGGTCCTTCTGACGCAGGTGATCCTGCCGCTGGCGCTGCTGATCTGGCTGGCGTTCTGGCCCTTGGGTAGTCTGGCGGGCGTCGTGATGCAGGCCGCCGGGACGGCTGCGTTCCTGTTTGCGCTGGCGCGGGTGGCGCAATGGGCGGTGCCGGTCTGGTGGCTGCCTTGGGTCTATGGCGGGCTCTGGCTGATGGCGGTCCTCGTGGTTCTGTCCCGCAAGGGAGCAGGCGTATTGCCCCTTCTGCCGCAGGGTCCCTTGGGTTGGGGCGGAATGGCGCTGTCCATTGTCCTGCTGGGCATTGGCGGGTGGTACGGTGCGCAGGCCCTGGCGGGGGGACGTCTGCCGCCTGTCGCGGTCGTCGATATCGCCAATCCCCTGGGGCCGGGGCGCTATCTCGTGGCACATGGCGGATCGACCATGCTGGTGAACGGGCATCTCAAAACCCTAGATCCCGAGGTCGCGCGCTTCCGCGCGTGGCGCGGGCAATCCCATGCGGTCGATTTCTTCGGCCTTGGACCATGGGGGCTGCGCGCCCGTGGCTGGCATCCTGCCGATCCCGCCGCCTATGCGATCTTCGGCGTGGAACTGCGCGCGCCCTGCGACGGTGTCGTGGTGGCCACCGAGAACGCGCGGCCGGATTTCAACGTGCCGCAGATGGACCCGGTCAACCGGCTTGGCAACCATGTCATCCTGCGCTGCGGGGAGGCCGAGATCGTCCTTGCCCATATGCGGCAGGGCAGCGTGACCGTCGCGCCGGGTGATACCGTGTCGACGGGCGAGCGACTGGGCGAGGTCGGCAACTCCGGGGCCAGCACCGAGCCGCATCTGCACATCCATGCTCAACGCCCACCCGAGGGCGGCGCGCCGCCGATCTCGGGCGATCCACTGGCGTTGCGGATCGACGGGCGCTTCCTTTTGCGCGGGGACCGCCTGATCACGCAGGCCCCCTGACGACTGTGGATCGGCCTGCATGGTCGCGGGTCCGGTGATTATCCCGGTGGTGCGGTATCGCAAAAACGGGTAGGTCCGCCGGGGGTGCGGGCAAGGGTGCGCCGCGCCATTCCAGTGCGAACGGATACCAAAGGTGCTGCGCAAGCTCCGCATCGTCTCAGGCCTGACGCTGGCCAGCCGGATCCTCGGGTTCCTGCGGGATGTCGTGCTGGCCGCGATGCTGGGTGCGGGGCCGGTGGCGGATGCCTTCATGCTGGCCTTCCGCCTGCCCAACCATTTTCGCGCAATCCTTGCCGAGGGGGCTTTCAACGCGGCTTTCCTGCCGACATGGGCCGCGGCGGATGCAGGCGGGCGCGACAGCGCGCGGCTGGGCGCGCAGGTGCTGGGCTGGCTGATGCTTGCCAACCTTGTCCTGCTGGCGCTGGCGCTGGGGGCGACCGGCTGGGTGCTGGCGATCCTTGCCCCCGGCCTGTCGCCCGTGGATGAGACATGGCCGCTGGTCGTCACGCTGACGCGGATCACGTTTCCTTACCTGCTCTGCATGTCGCTGGTTGCCTTCCTGTCGGCCCTTCTGAACGGGCGCGACCGCTTTGCCGCCCCGGCGGCGGCCCCGATCCTGCTGAACCTGTTCATGATCGGCGCGCTGCTTCTGGCCGCGCGTTTTCCCAGTGCGGCCCATGCGGCGGCATGGGGTGTGATGGCGTCGGGCGTGGCGCAGGTCGCCTTTCTGGCCGTGGCGACATGGCGCGCGGGTCTGCCGCTGCTGCGGCCCCGGCTGGGCCTGTCCCCGGACACCCGCC
>Ga0209345_10004568_pt1 | contig 13292 bp, 15 predicted proteins | sample Cruoilmetagenom7_FD_187294 | JGI IMG/M metagenome (GOLD analysis project Ga0209345, IMG submission 187294) | Oil polluted marine microbial communities from Coal Oil Point, Santa Barbara, California, USA - Sample 7 (SPAdes) (version 2) | ecosystem: Environmental > Aquatic > Marine > Oil seeps ...
ATTAAATGATAGTAGCCTGAAATTATTTCTTTAGTTTCGTTAAAAGGACCGTCAATGTATTTCCCGTTATTAAATGAAACTATTGAGCCTTCCATTTCTAATGGTTGAGCAGATTTCATATGTCCGATTTCCATCATTTTTTTAATAAATCCACCTACTTTTTGGACGTGTTCTTGTTGTTGTTCAGGTGAGAAATTCGCTATTGGATTTCCTTCACTTTTGATAAATAACATAAATTCTTTCATAATTAATATTTTTAATTAATTCCTTTTACTTTTTTAATTGGACGAATCATTATTTCCCATCCATCTTCTTCAAATCGAGGGTCTGCTTTTGCAATTGCAACCGCTTCTTTCATATCCTTAGCCAAAATATGATAATACCCAGAAATAACTACTTTGTTTTTATTTAAAGTACTTTCATTAAAAACTCCATTTTTACTTCTAATTAAAATCCCTTCCATATCCAAAGGTTGAGCGTCTTTTAGTTTTCCTGTTTTAGCTAAATTTTGAATATATTCGCCAATTTTTTGAATATGTAATTGTTGTTTTTTTGATGAAAGGTCGGTAACACGATTTCCATCTGAATAGACAAAATACATAAACTCTTTTTGAGTGTTTTTTTCACCGTTTGTTTGTGACAAACAGTTTAGGGTAAATAGCAACCCTAAGGTGCATAACATTAAATTCTTCATAAACTCTGTTTTAATTAATAGATTGATTATTTAACCTTATAACAGTTGAGTTTAAGAAATAGGGACAAGTAGATTTAATTTTTTTTCTAAAAACTGAGTATCTCTGTTGTTTTTAGATAATTTAATAGCTGTTTTTAAGCTATCTATCGCTTTGGTTGTTAGCTTTTCGTTTTTATAAAATTCCGAAATTGTAGAATGGAATAAATGATTTTTTCCGATTTCAGATTTTTTTTCAAGGTAAAGTAATTCTTCTATGGCTTTTGTATATCCAGACACCTTTGATAGAACAATAGTTTTATTCAATTGAATTAATGGCGAATTTTCAATTTGGATTAGTTTATTGTATAGTTCTAATATCTCATTCCAGTTAGTTTCAGCATAGTTTTTAGCAATACAGTAGTTTGCAGATATTGTTGCAAGAATTAAATATTTTGAAGGTTTCGATTTTTCTACAGCAATATTCAAAAAATGTATTCCTTGATTTATATATGTTTGATTCCACAATTTCCTATCCTGTTTTTCCAACTCAATAACTGAATTAATAGAATCTATTCGAGCATCAAAACGAGCGATATTTAAATACATTAAAGCCAAAAGAGAATACGTATTAGATTTATTTTCTATGATTGAACTATTGATTAAAATAGTAGTTAACCTAATAGCTTCAAGGCATAAATCATTATTTGTGATTTGTTCTTTTTGAGTAGGAGAGTACCCTTCATTGAAAAGTAAATAGATTGTTTTTAATAGTGTGTCTAAATTTTTGTTTACAAATTCGACAGACTTTATATTGAGATTGCTATCTCTTAATTCTTTTCGTCCCCTTACAAGTCTTTTATTTATCGTTTCTGTTGAAGTTAAAAAAGCATTGGATATTTCGGTTATGCTAAATCCACATAAGATTTTTAGTATTAGTGAAATTTGAGTGTTTTCTGAAATATTTGGTTGACAACAACAAAACATTATTCTTAATTGTTCATCATTAATTATTTCTTCTGAAAATTCTATTTCTAAAATTTCAGCTTTCCTTTTATCAGTTGATTGAAGATAATCAAGATGAGTTTTATTTTTTTTTAAGTGATTTAAAGTTTTGTTTTTGGCAGTAGTATAAAGCCAAGCTGAAGGATTTTTAGGAATTCCGTTATGTTGCCAATGTTCAACTGCTTTTAGAAGTGTTTCTTGAACAATGTCTTCCGCTGTATTAATATTTTGACTCCCAATATATTTCGAGATTACAGCAACTATTTTTCCATATTCATTTCTGAAAAAGTGTTCCGTTAATTCACGACTATTTTTATTATTGAGTTTATTCATTTTTCTAATTACTGCCAACTGAATGTGTGTATGAAATCGTTTTAATGTTTTATACACGACGTTAAACGAAGGTAGCTGTTTTTTCTTACAATGTCAAGCAAGGTTTTTAATTACACAGGCCTCTTTTTTGTTTATTCTATTTACCTTTGTGTATTGAAAAAAATAGTTGATTAATGCAGTTAAACTTAACAAAACCTATTTGTTTTTTCGATCTTGAAACAACAGGTATTAATATTTCTAAAGATCGCGTGGTTGAAATCTCTATTCTTAAGGTGTTTCCAAACGGAACCGAGGAAAGTAAAACATGGTTAGTAAACCCTGAAATGGTTATTCCTAACGAGGTGATCGCTATTCATGGAATTACTAATGAAAAAGTAGCTAACGAACCCATTTTTAAAGAAATAGCAAAAGATGTACAAAATATGATTAAAGATTCCGATTTAGGAGGCTTTAATTCTAACCGTTTTGATATCCCTTTATTAGCAGAAGAAATGCTTCGCGCAGAATTAGATTTTGATATGAAAAATCGTGTTGCTGTAGATGTGCAAACCATTTTCCATAAAATGGAGCAGCGTACATTAAGTGCGGCTTATAAGTTTTATTGCAACGAAAGTTTAGAAGATGCGCATAGTGCCGAAGCTGATACCAAAGCAACTTATGAAGTGCTCAAATCACAATTAGATAAATATGATACGCTTGAAAATAACACCAAATTTTTAGCTGAGTTTAGTTCAAGAAAAAAGTTTGCAGATTTTGCAGGTTTTATTAATTACAATAAAAAGGGAGAAGAATGCTTCTCATTTGGTAAGCATAAAGGGAAATTAGTTACTGAAGTACTTGAAAAAGAACCTGGTTATTTTGGATGGTTGTTAAATGCTGATTTCCCGTTATACACCAAAAAAGTATTGACTGCTATTAAGTTACGGAGCTTTAATAATAAATTGTTTTAAATGAAGTTGATTTGCATAGGTAGAAATTATACCAAACATATAGAAGAGTTAGAAAACGAAAAACCTCAAGATCCTGTGGTGTTTTTAAAACCAGACACAGCTATTTTATTAAAAAAGCAACCGTTTTTTATTCCAGATTTTTCTGATGATGTACACCACGAAGTTGAAATATTGGTAAAAATCAATAAAGTAGGCAAACATATTGACCGGAAATTCGCACATAAATATTATGACGAAATTGGTTTAGGTATAGACTTTACGGCAAGAGATTTACAAAGTCAATTAAAGTCTAAAGGGTTACCATGGGAAAAGGCAAAAGCCTTTGATGGTGCCGCAATAATAGGGAAGTGGCTTCCTAAAACTGGTTTTAATGATGTGAACAATATAAGATTCAGTTTGCATAAAAATGACACCATTGTTCAAGAGGGAAATACCAACTTAATGCTTTGGAAGATAGATGAGTTAATCGAATATGTGTCAAAATATTTTACTTTAAAGATTGGAGATATTATATTTACAGGCACACCAGCAGGAGTTGGCAAAGTTATTGCTAACGATAAACTAAAAGGATTTATAGAAAACGAAGAAATGTTTTCAATAACAGTTAAATAAATGGAACAATATTATAAACTCGATAGAGTAAGAGAATTGGCTGATAACGACACCGATTTTATTAAAACTTTAGCTATGACATTTGTTGAGGAAGTGCCAGAAGACACTTTACTTTTACAAACAGCTGTTGTAAGTAAAGACTATTTGGCTGCATACAAATCTGCCCACAAATTGAAACCTACTATTGACTTATTTGAACTTGGTGTTCTAGATGACTTAATAGAAGTCCAAGATTGGGGAAAATTTGAGCAGCGCGACAAGGATATTTTGGGTAAATTAGAAATTGTACTTAGCGCAATTAAAAAAGCCGTAGATGAGATTAGGCTAGACTTCAACTTATAATGCAAGCAGAAATAATTACTATTGGTGATGAGATTCTCATTGGTCAAGTAGTTGATACCAATTCGGCATTCATTTCAAAAGAGCTTAACAAAATTGGCGTATCTGTATATCAAATTACTTCTGTACAAGATGACAAAGAGCACATTTTAAAATCTCTAAAAGAAGCTGAAGAAAATGCTGATATCATTATTGTTACTGGTGGATTAGGCCCAACAAAAGATGATATTACTAAAACTACTCTAGCCGAATATTTTAATGATACTTTAGTGCAAAGCGATGCTGTTTTGGACAACATAAAAGACCTTTGGAAAAAGTATATCAAGCAATCATTATCGCAAGTTAATATAGATCAAGCTTTAGTACCTTCAAAATCTAAGGTTTTAATGAACCATTTTGGGAGTGCTCCTGGAATGTGGTTAGAAAAAGACAATAAGGTGTTTGTGTCACTACCTGGAGTGCCATTTGAGATGAAGGCATTAATGAATCATGAGGTATTACCAAGACTTAAAAAGCAATTTGTATTGCCTTTTATTCTACATAAAACACTATTGGTTTATGGAGTAGGGGAAAGTAAGTTGGCTGATAGAATTGAAGATTGGGAAGATAACCTTCCTGATTTTGTAAAGCTCGCATACTTGCCAAATTTAGGAATGGTAAGGCTTCGTTTATCTGCAAAAGGAACTAACGAGGAACTTGTGATTGCTGAAATGAATAAGCAAATACAGTTATTACTTCCACAAATAGAAAAAGAGTTTGCTGGTTTTGAAGAAAATGGCGCACTTGAAGTTTTAATAGGCAAGAGGTTAGCAAGTCTAGGAAAAACATTAGCAACAGCCGAAAGTTGTACAGGAGGAAAGATTGCAGAAAGAATAACAGCAAATTCAGGTGCATCAGCATATTTCAAGGGTAGTGTTGTGAGTTATGCTACTCAAGCAAAAATTGATGTGTTGCATGTCGATGAATCTATTATTAAAGAACATTCAGTAGTTAGTACTCAAGTAGCCGAAGCTATGGCGAAAAGTGTACAGCAAATGTTTAAAACAGATTATGCAATTGCTACCACTGGAAATGCAGGACCAACAAAAGGTGATTCGAATATTGAGGTTGGTACTGTATGTATTGCTATTGCTACTCCTAATAGCATTTTTTCCGAATTATTTAACCTTGGTAATCACAGAACAAAAGTGATTAATAAAGCTGTAAATAAAGCTTTTGAAATGCTTCAGAAAGAAATTTTTAAAAATTGATAAAATAAAGTTTGTCAAACATTAAAGAATTCGTAAATTTGCACCTCGTTTTAAAATAACAATATTTTTAAAGTTATATATCATGTCAAGAGTTTGTGAGCTTACTGGAAAAAAAGCGATGGTTGGGAACAACGTTTCGCATGCAATGAATAAAACTAAGCGTAAGTTTAATGCTAACTTACTTAAGAAACGTTTTTACATTCCTGAAGAAGATAAGTGGGTAACTTTAAAAGTTTCTGCAGCTGCGTTGAAAACTATCAATAGAATTGGTATTTCTGCTGCAATTAAAGAAGCTAAATCTAAAGGATTTTTAAAATAATAGCCTCATAGTTTAAATAGTAGTACAATGGCAAAAAAAGGAAATAGAATTCAAGTAATATTAGAGTGTACTGAGCACAAAGCTTCTGGACAACCAGGAACTTCTAGATATATTACAACAAAAAATAAAAAGAACACGCCTGATAGAATGGAGATTAAGAAATTTAATCCAATCTTAAAGCGTATGACAGTTCATAAAGAAATCAAGTAAAAATAATTGAATCATGGCAAAGAAATCAGTAGCATCATTACAAACGGGATCTAAAAGATTAACAAAAGCTATTAAAATGGTAAAGTCTCCAAAATCTGGAGCTTATATGTTTGTTGAATCAATTATGGCACCAGAACAAGTAAACGACTTTTTGAATAAAAAATAAATTCTATTTTTTATTATCAAGATATTTAAAGCTGCTTTCTTTTAGAGAGCAGCTTTTATTTTATATTTACATGAGCTTTTTTATGACATTTCTTCAGACTTTCTTAAAGGGCAAGGATTTTGCTAGTATGAAGATAGTTAAGTGTTCATTAAAGCACTAAAAAATAAGTAAAAGTACATGAGTTTTTTTAAAAAAATATTTTCTTCAGAAAAGAAAGAAACACTAGATAAGGGTTTAGAGAAATCTAAAACGTCATTTTTAAATAAATTAAATAAAGCAGTCGCTGGAAAGTCTAAAGTCGATGATGATGTTCTCGATAATTTAGAAGAAATATTAGTAACGAGTGATGTTGGTGTAAATACCACTTTAAAAGTTATTGATAGAATTGAAGCTAGAGTTGCAAAAGATAAATATTTAGGAACTTCAGAATTAAATCAGATTTTAAGAGAAGAAATTGCTGGTTTATTATCGGAAACTAATTCTGGTGAAGCGACCGAGTTTACAATTCCAGATACTCAAAAACCACATGTAATTATGGTAGTTGGCGTGAATGGTGTTGGAAAAACTACAACTATTGGTAAATTGGCATATCAATTAAAAAAACAAGGTTTAAATGTTGTTTTGGGAGCAGCTGACACTTTTAGAGCTGCAGCTATAGACCAATTGCAAGTTTGGGCAGATCGTGTAGACATTCCTATTGTAAAGCAATCTATGGGAAGCGATCCTGCATCTGTGGCGTTTGACGCATTAGAATCAGGGGTTTCTCAAAATGCAGATGTTGTAATTATAGATACTGCTGGACGTTTGCATAATAAAGTCAATTTAATGAACGAGCTTACTAAAGTAAAGCGTGTTATGCAAAAAGTGGTTGACGATGCACCTCACGATGTATTATTAGTGTTGGATGGTTCAACTGGTCAAAACGCCTTTGAACAAGCAAAACAGTTTACTGCAGCAACCGAGGTAACATCATTAGCGGTTACCAAATTGGATGGTACTGCAAAGGGAGGCGTTGTTATTGGTATTAGTGATGAGTTTAAAATTCCAGTTAAGTATATTGGAGTAGGAGAAGGAATTGAAGATTTGCAAGTATTCAATAAATATGAGTTTGTAGATAGTTTTTTTAAATAACAAATGAGTTTCAATATATACCATAATCTAACAATAAATGCATCTCCAAAAGATGTGTTTGATGCGGTTTCTTTGCCACAGCATTTAGATAATTGGTGGACTTTAAAAAGTTCTGGCAAGCCTGAATTGCATTCAGAATATAATTTAAACTTTACTGACGATTACAATTGGTACTGTAAAGTATCTCAAATAAAACCTAATGCATCATTTCATTTAAAGATGACAAAATCTGACGATGATTGGAATTCTACTACTTTTGGTTTTGACTTAGAGTTAACAAATAAGGGAACGATGCTAATGTTTAGTCATATAAATTGGGTAAAAGAAAATCAAGAGTTTAAACAATCTTCTTTTTGTTGGGCAATGTTACTCAACGGCTTAAAAAATTATATTGAAAAAGGGGACATTATTCCTTTTACTGAAAGAAGTTAAGTAATTAAATTAATTAGTATTTTTATTCAAAACACTAATTATGCGTAACATTCTATATTTTCTGCTTTTTGTCCTTATTTTTTCTTGTAAAAAAGATGCATCTTCAACTGTATTAACCGAGAGAGAAATTCCAGAAGTTATTAGAGATTCTAGTGATTTTAGAGAGTTTCGAGTATTAGATTCTAAGTATATTAGTAAAGAAGAGTTATGGAAACCTTTTAATAAAGAATTAGAAGATTTTACAGAAGAATCTTATAAGAAATTAAAACCTCTTGTTTTAGAGCAAGATATTCCAACGCTTCAAAAGCATATCGCTAATGGTGATTTATCGTATGAAAACCTGACAAAGTTTTATTTATATCGCATACGAAAGTTTGATAGAGAAAATGAGTTGTCATTAAACTCCATAATAGCCTTAAACCCTAATGTGATTGATGAGGCTAAAAAAGCAGATAATACTAGATTTGTCACAGCACCACATCCAATTTTTGGAATGCCAATTCTTCTAAAAGATAATATTAATGTTTCTGGAATGATAACAACAGCGGGAGCTGTTGCATTACAAGAGAATAATGCAGAAGACGCTTTTATAACTGAACGTTTAAAAAGTAATGGTGCACTTATTTTAGGGAAAGCTAATTTGAGTGAATGGGCTTATTTCTTTTGTGGTGACTGCCCAAGTGGCTATAGTGCTATTGGAGGACAAACCTTAAATCCTTATGGTAGAAGAACTATGGATACAGGAGGTTCAAGTTCTGGAAGTGGCGTTTCAGTAGCTACAAATTTTAGTGTTGGTGCAGTTGGTAGTGAGACTTCAGGGTCTATTTTGTCACCTTCAAGCTCTAATTCTGTTGTAGGATTAAAGCCTACTATTGGTTTACTGAGTAGAAGTGGTATCGTTCCTATTTCTTCTACATTAGATACACCAGGGCCAATGACTAAAAACGTGATTGATAATGCAATTCTTTTAGATGCTATGAGTGGTTTTGATGATTCTGACTCAAAATCAATAAAGAGTCAAGTTATGAGTTATTCTAAATTTTTATCTAAAAGTACTATTAAAGGAAAACGATTTGGTGCTTTTAAGAGGTTAATGGATGATTCTTTGTATGTGAACGCTATTAAAGTGTTAAGAGATAATGGTGCTGAAGTGATTGAAGTTGATGAAATAGAAGTAAATCGCTCAGGATTTATTAGCTTATTAAATCTTGATATGAAAAAAGATTTACCAAAGTATCTTGCTAATTCTGCATCTAAGTCAGTAGAAATTACTTCTGTTCAAGATGTGATAGATTTTAATAATCAAGACTCATTAGATCGTGCACCTTATGGACAAAAACTTTTTAAAGGTATTGTTGATGATATGGGTACATTGCAATATCTAGATTCTATTAAAACAGATTTAAAAACCAAGAGTAAATTGTATTTTGATATACCTTATGAAAAATTAAATCTTGATGGGTTTTTATCTATTAATAATTTTCATGCAGGTTTTGCAGCAGCAGCAGAATATCCTGCCTTAACAGTTCCAATGGGTTATCAAGAAAGTGGTCGCCCAAGAGGATTAACATTTATTTCAAAACCTTTAAAGGAAAGAGATTTACTAGAATGGGCTTATGTGTATGAACAAGCATCAAAAAAACGAGTACCTCCAGTAAATTATAACTAGTTGATTAGTGCATTAATCTTTTCCCAGAGCTGATTATCAAATCCAGAGGGTCCAAATGTTGGATTGTTTGGATTGGCAACATCTCCCATGCGTATCACTACTAATTTTTTGCTAGGTACTATGTACATTTTTTGATCATTTTTACCTAAACCAGCAATTAAATCATTTGGAGCATTAGGAATAAGTGTACCTTGATATTCAACTTCACTTCCAGGTAATCTATAACTGCTTTTGCCATTTAACCACCATAAATAGCCATAAGCTTTGTTTAGGTTTTGTGATGTGTTGGTCATTTCATTAAAGTAATTTGTATCACTTAAAATAGCCTCTTCATTCCAAGTTCCTTTATTTAAATTTAAAAGACCAAACCTTGCCATGCTTCTAGCATTACTCAAATATAACTTGTAACAACCAAAAGGTACCCAAACACCTTGCATGCCTATTTTGTCTCGTATTTTAGAATTAAAATAACTATTAAAAGTTTGATTGGTTGCACCTTCAACAATGCTATGCGTTAAGGTATATGGTGCATTATGGTAGTACCAGAATGTTGAAGGGTCTTGTTTGTAAACTAAATCTTCTGGGTCAGTACAATCAGCATTTGGTACATCGTAGTCTAAACCGCTAGTCATTGTTATATGATTTTTTACGGTAACATTTTCCTCCTGTATATCAGTCATACTTGACCAATTTGCGTCTAAATAGTCTTGAGATGAACTATTAATATCAAGCAAGCTTTCTTGTTGAGCAATACCAATTGTAAAAGCAGAAAGTGTTTTAGCAGCAGAATTCCACGTATGATTCATATTAGCATCAAAGCCATTGCCATACCATTCCATAGCTATTTTGCCATTTTTAAGAATGATAAATGCTTTAGAATGTTTAGTATTTAAAAAATCATAAAGGTCCTGTTCAGCAGTTGTATTCCAATTAAGCGATTCTACCGAAACGGTTTCCCAATCATTAGAATTGATTGGAGGAAAATATAATGCTTCTTCTGTGTTATCTGGATTTTCTATAGTATCTGTAATGCAACAGAAAACAGAGCATCCAATAAAAAGATAAAATAAGTGTTTGTAGGCTAATTTCATTATCATGTATTTAAGACTATTAAATATACTAAAGGTTTAATTAAGTTGTATCTTTGCAAACCAAAATTAAGGCATGAGAACAAAGTCACTTAAAAAAAATAAAATCAACGTCGTTACATTAGGATGCTCTAAAAATGTGTACGATAGTGAGGTGTTAATGGGACAGCTTAAAGCGAATAACAAAGAAGTTGTGCATGAAGAAGAGGGAAATATTGTAGTAATAAATACCTGTGGTTTTATTAATAATGCCAAAGAAGAAAGTGTCAATACCATTCTAGAATACCTTCAAAAGAAAGAAGAAGGAGACGTGGATAAAGTTTTTGTGACTGGTTGTTTAAGTGAGCGTTATAAGCCAGATTTAGAAAAGGAAATACCAGATGTTGATCAATATTTTGGTACTACAGAGTTACCTAGTTTGTTAAAGGCACTTGGAGCCGATTATAAGCATGAACTCATAGGCGAACGTTTAACGACAACTCCAAAAAATTATGCTTATTTAAAAATAGCCGAGGGCTGTGATAGACCTTGTAGTTTTTGTGCTATTCCTTTAATGAGAGGTAAGCATAAATCTACACCTGTTGAAGAGATTGTTATAGAAGCTAAAAAACTAGCTGCAAATGGCGTAAAAGAATTAATACTTATTGCTCAAGATTTAACCTATTATGGTCTTGATTTATATAAGAAAAGAAATTTAGCCGAACTTTTGGAAGCATTAGTAAAAGTTGAAGGTGTTGAATGGATTCGTTTACATTATGCTTTTCCAACAGGCTTCCCAATGGATGTGTTAGATGTGATGAATCGTGAGCCTAAAATTTGTAATTATTTAGATATTCCGTTACAGCATATTTCTAATAGTATTTTAAAAAGTATGCGTCGTGGTACAACGCAGGAAAAAACTACAAAGCTGTTAAAAGAGTTTAGAGCTAAAGTTCCTGAAATGACCATTAGAACAACACTTATTGTAGGTTATCCAGGTGAAACAGAAGAGGATTACCAAAAGCTTAAAAACTGGGTGATTGATATGCGTTTTGAGCGGTTAGGTTGCTTCACTTATTCACACGAAGAAAATACACATGCTTATAACCTTGAAGATGATGTGCCACAAGAGGTGAAACAAGAACGTGCTAACGAGATTATGGAAATTCAATCTCAAATTTCTTGGGAACTAAATCAAGAAAAAATAGGACAAGAGTTTAAAGTAGTAATCGACAGAAAAGAAGGTGATTACTTTGTTGGACGAACAGAATTTGATTCACCAGATGTTGATAATGAAGTGCTTATTGATGCCACTAAAACATATCTAAAAACAGGTGAATTTGCAACAGTAAAAATCACTGATGCTGCAGACTTCGACCTTTATGCAAAAGTTGTTTAAACTATTCTTTCTTTCTTTCTATTTTTGAAAGCTGTTTAGAGATTTTACGAATTGCAGATTCGATTGATTTTTCAGGTTCTATAATATTATATTCTCCCCAAAACTCTGGGTCCGAAAACCCTGAAGCTTCATCACTTAATATAATTGTTGGTCTTAATTTATTATCTCTATTTAAAGCTGTGGCTATATTTTTTGTCCAGTCTGTTACAGCCATTTCAATATTCAAGGTATATGTACTACCAAATAGTTTTTTTCTCCATTTCACCCTAAAAGCTAATTGTACATTGCTATAGCTGTAATACCATTTTCCATCAGGAGTGCTTTTGTAATCTACACGATACGAAGCTTCTTCAGCCTCTACTCTTACCAATCTTGGTTTTTTTCTTACAAACATTTTTACTGCTTCATCTTTGTTTTCAACATTTAGACTATAGTTGGCACTTACTAAGGCAAAAGTCTCTGCATCAATATATAGTTTACCTCTATATAAAGGCGTCACTACATTTTGTAATTGTTCGAAGTTGACCACATATACTTGACGGTCATTTATTTGAGTAGAATTACCAAAACTAAAACGATAGTATTTAAACAATTCTTCATCAAAAATATAATCTTGATACTTAACAATGTCTGAATATAAAGCACTAAAAGGGCCTCCTTGCAACTTTACAGCTAGTGTATCTAATCTGGAATAATTTGTGTTTTTTCTTGATTTAATTAATTCTATAGCATCTCTTTTAGAAGTTGAGTAAGGCTCTTTATAAATCTTAACAACAGCTTCAGCTAATGATGCATTTTTGTTGCGTTTTTTTATTGTTTCCCTATAAAAAGCAGTCATAAGGGTTTTGTCATTAACATACTTATCTCCACGATTTGTTAAAGTCGCTCTCACTAGTGTGCGAGCATCTTTAGGAACGTTTATATTTACTTGCGATAGTTGAGTAGTAATAACATTAAGTATGATAGTATTGTTTTTTCCTTTAAGGCTACTTAGTAAAACCTCTTTAGTCTCATAGCCAAGAAAAGACACTTTAATGCTCTTATCCGACAATGATTTAGGAACTTTTAAAGTAAATTCACCTTCTTTATTGGTTATGGTGCTAATATTGGTGCTTACAACTGAAACATCAGCAAACATTAAAGATTTTTTTTTGTCATTACCTATAACACGACCTTTATATTCATCAAAAGATTGAGAAGTGTCTTGAAAATTTACGGCATAAGAATTTTGATTGAAAACCAAAAAAACTAAAAGCATTAATGAGGAAGTGAGGCTTGTTGTACGAAGTTTTAAGTATCCCTTTTTCATGGTAACTTTATTTTAAATAATAATGAGAAGTAATAACTTTTAAGATAATGATTTTTCAAATTTTAACCTAAAAAAAAACAAAAATTAACATCTTTACTTTTTTAAAATTTAAAAGCTAATCCAATTTGTAGAGTATTGAATTTTCTATAGCCAGAATCATCCTCAAGAAACTTGGATAAGGCAAAGTAAGGTCTTCCCTCAATGTAAAAACTTGGCGTAATTTGATACCTTGCTCCAAATGTAAACCCAAACATAAAGGAGTTATATAAATCACTATTTTCTGCTTCATCTAAGTTAATTAAAACCTGACCTTCTGGACCAATAAAACCAGAAAAACCATCGCCTAATTCAAAATTCAATAATACTGGAATGTGTAACAAGTTTGCATTGTTTCTGCCTTGAAATTCGGTTGAAGAATAAATAATTTCAGG
>Ga0209345_10004569_pt1 | contig 13291 bp, 12 predicted proteins | sample Cruoilmetagenom7_FD_187294 | JGI IMG/M metagenome (GOLD analysis project Ga0209345, IMG submission 187294) | Oil polluted marine microbial communities from Coal Oil Point, Santa Barbara, California, USA - Sample 7 (SPAdes) (version 2) | ecosystem: Environmental > Aquatic > Marine > Oil seeps ...
TCTCGCCTTCTATTTGAAATTCATTGCGTTTGGCATGGCCGCCAAAATCATCATGATTATCGAGGATGAGAATACGCCCGTTCGGGTTTTTTTGCCTGTAGAAATAAGCGGCGGATAGTCCACTAATACCGCCGCCGACCACAACCAAATCATAGTGTTCAGTTGGGTTTGCTGATTCCCATTCTTGCCCGGTTACTCTGGCATGCATGGTTTCCCAAGAGCCGTCGTGACTGCCACGTAGCCCAGTTTTCGCGGGCGGATAATAATCTGCGCCCAAGGTAAACTCGTAAGGGGTTGGTGCACAGGCATTTAAAAGAGGTGAGAGAGCTGCTGCTCCGATGGCAATTTGGGTGCCGTTTAAAAAATCTCGCCTTGATATTTCCTGCGTAAACTTGGTTTTCAATTTGACCCCCGTCTTTTAATTATTTCGAAAACCCTAGCGACGCACGCTTTAAAAGTCAATTTATGTGCCGAGTGCAATATTGGAATGCGCTTTCTAGAAAACGGTTGTGGAGTGCATATGCTAGCCATTTCACCTTGACGCTTCACGCCGCTCCTATATGGATGCGCGTATTCCAAAATAAGAGGTTTTGCTATGGATATGTCTAAAATTACGGTTGGAGAAAACCCACCATTTGATGTGAATGTTATTATCGAAGTCCCCCTTGGCGGTGAGCCGATTAAGTACGAAATGGACAAAGACAGCGGCGCTATGTTTGTTGACCGCTTCCTCTATACCTCTATGCGTTATCCGTGTAATTACGGTTTTATTCCGCACACACTCTCGGACGACGGCGATCCTACGGATGTACTTGTTGTCGGACAGCGCGCCCTAGTGCCGGGCTGTGTTATCCGTGCGCGCCCAGTTGGTGTCTTACTTATGGAAGACGAAGCCGGGTTTGATGAGAAAATAGTCGCCGTACCGCACAGCAAGTTGACACCGTTTTACGATCAGGTAAAATCCTACACAGATTTACCAGAAGTCCTGCAACAACGTATCCCGCATTTTTTTGAGCATTACAAAGACTTGGAAAAAGACAAATGGGTCAAAATCAAAGGTTGGGCAGACCGCGACCATGCAGGCGAAATTATTGCGGCGGGGATTAAAGCGTATAAGGGTTAAGCATAATTCCTTCGATTAAAAACCCCTAGACATCAGCAATATTCCCACTAAAACGTCCCCTAACTAAATTTGGACTTTATACTTATCCTTGAGGGGGACACATGTCTATTACTGAACTTGTAAAACTGCCGCCAATCGTTGGTGCGCTTGGGTTGCTTATTGCGCTTATCCTATACTTTATTGTCAAGAAATATCCTGAGGGCGACGCGGCCGTTAAGAAAATTGGTGACCAAATTCATTTGGGTGCCATGGTGTTTATGAAACGCGAATACACAATGCTGCTCATGTTTTTGGCCGTATTGGTTATCGCAGTTTGGGTGGCTATCAACAAAGAGACCGGTATTGCGGTAATTGTCGGTGCTGTGTCCTCATCTATCGCAGGTTGGCTCGGCATGTATGCGGCCACTAAAGCTAATGTCCGTACGGCCACAGCAGCGAAAGACCATGGTTCAGCCAGTGCGTTGACAGTTGCTTTCTTCGGCGGCTCTATCATGGGCCTTTGTGTTGCAGCGCTTGGCTTGATTGGTCTGGGCGGTTTATTCGTGGTCTTTGGTCTGGGCGGTGATTTGTCACCTGAAAGCCTAAGCCACAATGTTCATGCGCTTGAAGGTTTTGGTATTGGCGCGTCTTGTGTGGCTTTGTTCTCACGTATTGGCGGCGGTATCTTTACCAAGTCTGCGGACGTTGGTGCTGATCTTGTTGGTAAAATTGAAGCCGGCATCCCCGAAGATGACCCCCGTAATCCAGGTGTGATTGCCGATAATGTTGGTGACAATGTTGGTGACGTTGCCGGTATGGGTTCCGATATTTTCGAAAGCTATTGTGGTGCTATGATTGCTTCTATTGCGATTGCAGCGACTATGGGCAACACGGCCTTGATGTTCTTGCCTCTCGCTCTTGCAACAGTTGGCCTACTTGCCTCTATCTTGATGATCGGAGTTGTTAAGCTTTCCTCCAGTCAAGCACCTGCTACGGCATTACGTACGGGCACACTCGGTGCGCCAGTTCTATTCCTAGCGGCGGCTTATTTCCTTGTTGCCAAATTAGGCCTTGAGATGAACGTCTGGTGGGCAGTTGTTTGTGGTGCAGCGGGCGGTGTAGCCATTGGCTTGATCACTGAATATTACACGGGTGGTTCACCTGTTCGTAAGATTGCTAAATCCGGAGAGACTGGTTCTGCGACCGTTATGATTACTGGTTTGTCTGTTGGTATGCAGTCGGTTGTTATTCCTCTTTTGGTTATTGCAGCGATTATTTTTGTATCTACATCATTAGCCGGTCTTTACGGCGTTGGTATTGCTGCGGTTGGTATGCTCTCCACAGTGGGTATCACCATGGCCATCGACGCTTACGGTCCTGTGGCTGATAATGCAGGCGGTATCGCCGAAATGGCAGGTATGGGCGAAGATGTACGCGAAATCACAGATGGTCTGGACGAGCTAGGCAACACAACGGCAGCTATCGGTAAGGGCTTTGCTATTGGCGCGGCTGCTTTGGCGGCGCTTGCGATTATCGCAGCGTTCGGTGAGACCGTTAAGTTGCATTACCCTGATTTCTCCCTAGAGCTTTCCAATCCGAAAGTTCTGGTTGGTATGTTTATCGGCGGGACTATTCCGTTCCTTGTCTCTGCTATCACGATGACAGCGGTTGGCGATGCGGCCTTTGAAATGATCAACGAAATTCGTCGTCAGTTTAAAGAAATCCCTGGCCTCCTCGAAGGTAAGGCTGACCCTGATACAGCGAAATGTGTGGACATTGCTACGACTGCAGCTCTTAAGAAAATGCTGTTGCCTGGTATTATCGCTGTTGGCGTTCCTGTGCTGGTCGGCTTTGTTCTCGGTGCGGAAAGCCTTGGTGGTTTCTTAGCAGGCGCTTTGTTGGCGTGTGTTCTTATGGCGCTGTTTATGGCCAATGCAGGTGGTGCTTGGGATAATGCCAAGAAGTTTGTTGAAAAAGGTAATTACGGCGGCAAAGGCACAGACCATCACGCAGCCGTAGTTGTTGGCGATACTGTTGGTGACCCGTTCAAGGATACATCTGGCCCAGCTATGAATATCCTGATCAATGTGATGGCAATTGTCAGCTTGGTGATTGCACCTCTCTTGACGGTGACTGGTATATTCTAGGCCGCCACACAACACATGATAAAGCAAAAATCCGGTAGGTCACCCTGCCGGGTTTTTTATTACAACAAACGTGTCCCTGCCACACGGCCCTCCAAGTCCAGCAAAAATTCTTTGGTCGGAATGCCGCCGCCGAAACCTGTCATGGATTTATCGGCACCAATGATACGGTGGCACGGCACAATGACAGGTATGGGGTTAGCGTTGTTAGCGCCGCCAACCGCACGGGATGATTTCGGGTTTTGAATAGCATGGGCAATATCGCCGTAGGAGCACGTCTCTCCGTAAGGCACATCTTGTAAGGCCTGCCAGACCGCGCGTTGAAACTCTGTGCCGTGTAGTTTAATCGGCACCGTAAACTTGGTGCGAGTCCCTGCAAAGTATTCCGCAAATTCCTGTTTAGCTTGCGCGAACATATCGCCGTTTTTCTGCCAAGTATCCAGAGGTTGTCGCGCCTGAAAGCCTTCGGCAAAGCCGACAAACCGAAGGTAATCCTGACACCCCGCTAGCAAGAGCGGCCCGATGGGGGCATCCATATAATCATAATGGGTAATGTTCTTGGAAGCTTTCTTTAAATTCCGCATGATGGGTCCTTCGGGTTTGTGGTGTTTCATAACATAGAAATCCCACTCTGCAATGCTCGCCGTATACGGACATTGTTGTTGCGCGTGGTGTTGGGGATCGTACAGATTACAACGATTACTTAGTTATTTGACTGTGAGTTTTTTGTTTGGTGCCATAAGTCAAGTCTCTACCGCGTAAATCGTCTATACATATCTCGAACCAGTTACATTCATGAGGTAATTATGACCTATAGATCATCAAAAACTACGGCGGGCAATGCTGCGGCGGGTGCACGAGCTTTATGGCGTGCAGGCGGTATGAAAAATAGTGATTTTGGCAAACCGATTATTGCTGTGGCAAATTCGTTTACGGAATTTGTGCCGGGGCATGTTCACTTGCAAGACGTTGGCCGCATTGTCTGCGACGAAATATGGAAACACGGCGGGGTGCCGCGCGAGTTCAACACCATTGCCATCGACGACGGTATTGCAATGGGCCACGACGGCATGTTGTACTCTTTACCGAGCCGCGATCTGATCGCCGACAGTATTGAATATATGGTGCAAGCTCATTGTGCTGACGCCCTGATTTGCATTTCAAATTGCGATAAAATTACACCCGGTATGATGATGGCTGGGCTGCGTCTCAATATTCCTGTCATCCATGTTTCGGGCGGGCCAATGGAAGCGGGCAGGGTGCAAATCAACGGTAAAACCCAACGCCTCGACGCTACCGATGCTTATGTGGCGTCCGTCAATCCGGCGCATCTGGCGGGCAAGGCTCAAGAAGTTGAAGAAGTGGCTTGCCCAACTTGCGGCTCGTGCTCGGGCATGTTTACGGCCAATTCTATGAATTGCCTCGCCGAAGCCCTCGGGCTGGCCTTACCGGGAAACGGGTCTTTGGTTGCCACGCATATGGACCGTAAAACCTTGTTTAAGGATGCGGCAAAGCGTATTGTAGAACTGACAGAACGGTTTTACAAACAGGGTGATGCATCTGCGCTACCTCGGAGCATTGCCACAAAGCCCGCATTTGAAAATGCAATGGTGATGGATATCGCAATGGGCGGGTCGACCAACACCATTTTGCATTTGCTAGCTCTGGCACAAGAAGCGGAAGTTGATTTCACTATGAACGATATTGACCGCCTGTCGCGTGAAATTCCCTTCCTGTGCAAAGTAGCCCCTGCTTGTCCTGATTACTTCATGGAAGACGTGCACAAATCGGGGGGCGTTATGGGTATTCTCGGAGAACTAGACCGGGCTGGGATGATAGACACATCTGTGAGTCACCTCGCCGCAGAGCCAAATAAAACGCTCGGGGATCTACTGGATATTTGGGACATTAAACGAGACGTCTCGGAGGAGGTCAGAGAATTTTACCGGGCCGATGCGAGCGGTATTGTTGGGGCAAAAGCATATTCACATGACACCCGCGCTGATGCCCTAGATCTAGACCGGAAATCCGGATGCTTACACAGTGTTGAACACGCCTATAATGTTGAAGGCGGGCTTGCCGTTCTGTTCGGCAATATTGCCGAAAATGGCTGTATTGTGAAAACGGGTTCTGTGAAAGAGCATATGTTTTCTTTCAAAGGTCGCGCCCGGGTTTTTGACCAACAAGAAACGGCTATTCGGGCAATTGGTAAAGGCGGAAATGGCAAGGTCGGAAACGAGGGCATTGTGCCGGGCGATGTTGTCATCATTCGTTATGAAGGCCCCAAAGGCGGGCCGGGCATGCAAGAAATGCTGTTACCGACCATGGCACTAAAAGCCAAAGGCTTGGCGGAAAGCTGTGCCCTGATAACGGACGGCAGGTTTTCCGGTGCAACCAGCGGGCTTTCCGTTGGCCACGTTTCGCCGGAAGCCGCAGCGGGTGGTGCTTTCGCCCTCATAGAAGAAGGTGATACGATCCTGCTTGATATTCCGAACCGGTTAATCCAATTGGAGATCAGTGATGCAGAACTTCGGGAACGTCGGGACGCCATGGATGCACGGCCGGATGGTTGGACGCCGCAAGGCGAGCGCACACGCGTGATTACAAAAGCATTGCGAGCATATGCAGCCTTTGCGTCGAGTGCGGATAAGGGCGGGGTTAGGGAGATATAATGACTTATAAAATATTGCTGAGCCGCGCGCTGCCGATACCGCCGTTGCGCATAGGAGGTCAGCCGATTGAAGTCTGTGTCTATGAACGCGACGCCCATGAGAATGAGAATGCGCAAGTTTATTGCACAACCGCACTGGATAAAGCGGACGCGGTACTGATTAATAGCTTGCCGGATAGCGTCGGCTTGATCGCCAATATAGGCGTCGGTACTGACAATATCGACCTGAAGGCTGTGCAAGCGAAAGGCATAACCGTCAGCAATACACCCGTGGTTACCGAAGACACGGCTGACCTTGCCTTTGCGCTTATTTTGTCTGCCGCACGGCGCATCAGTGCCAATGAAAAGTTTGTGCGCGCGGGGCAATGGTCTTCGACTAAGCCTCTTGCAGCGATGGGGCAAAGTGTGCACGGCAAGACCCTCGGTATTCTCGGTTTTGGCGCGATTGGGCAAGCTGTGGCAAGGCGTGCCAAAGGGTTTAACATGAATATTATATATCATGGCCCCAACCAAAAACCCGAAGCAGAGGCTGATTTGGGTGCTAAATACGCGGGCGACTTACAGACGTTTTTATCGCAAATAGACATCCTGAGTTTACACTGTCCCCTGAGCACACAAACCAAATATATTCTCGGTAAAGACACTTTAGCCCACCTGCAAAAAGGCGCGATTGTTGTCAACACGGGACGCGGTGCATTGATCGACGAGAGCGCATTGGTTGCGGCTCTGGAATCGGGACAGGTCGGTGCAGCAGGGCTAGATGTATTTGAACATGAACCCGATATACATCCCGGATTGCTCGAGATGAGCAATGTCACATTAACCCCGCATATCGGCAGTGCCACAGATGAATGCCGCACCCAAATGGCCATGCGCGCTATCGGAAATATCCTAAATTTCCTAGAACACGGCCACCCGATAGATAGTGTCACGCTATAGCTAAATACGGACATTTATGCTTTGCTCTCGCGTTCGGGCGGATTGTGTGGCGCAAGCCATTTCGTCCTTGCCATTTCAAATAGCGCGCGCATTTCTTCAAAGTCTTCTTGGGTGTATTCATACCCACCGCCCTGACAGCGACAGGGCATTTCGCGCTTCTTGATTTCCCTTGCCAAAGTGCGTTCGGCCTTAAGCACCTCGCGCCGCAAATAGGTAATCCGTGCGTCCAGTTTTGTTTTTTGCGGGCCTTAAAGTCTAGCCATAGCTATGCTCCAGCAGTTTTGTCGCCGCACTAAAAGTACGAACGTGATTGGCTGTGGGCCTGAACATCGAGCCAAGTAAATGGGACGTCCGTGTGGTTTTGCCTCTCACTGGAATACCAGATTAGAGCGCTTAGTTTTGTTTCGTGAAGTTTAAAACCACACGGCGATGCCTTTTGTACACAGGGGGCCCGTAGATCAGTCTAGGAAACAAGGACCTCTCCCGGAGTCGGCCGACCATTTCGCGTTACCAAAATATCTACACCGACAGACACCGTCTCCTCTCCAACCAACCAACGATCGTTTACCTGTCCCAAAGAGAAGAACAATTTCAATATAAGAGTATTCGCGAAACCGTGGATAAGTTTTTTGAAATTAGTCACATACGGACATCACTGTTCGGATATATTAGGCTTGGAACGTGTTTGTGTGTATAGAGGGTTCATGGAAAACACCGCACAAGACAACAATCAAGACAATAATTCAGTGCCAGATTTTGAGATTTGCAATCAAGCGCGCCTGAGCAAAGACACGGACTATGACGGCGTATTTTTTACGGCTGTGCGCACCACGCGGATATATTGCCGTCCCGTTTGTCCTGCGCCTGCGCCCAAGACGGCGAATATCAGTTTCTTACCCAGCGCAGCAGCTTGCGAGACGGCGGGGTATCGGCCTTGTTTGCGCTGCCGTCCGGAAACTGCACCTTTTTCGCCCGCTTGGAACGGGACCAAGACAACGGTTGAGCGGGCTCTCCGCCTCATTAACGAGGGTGCGCTGGACAATACGGACATGGAGAGCTTTGCGGCTCGGCTCGGCCTTGGTGCGCGGCAACTTTCACGCTTGTTCCAAAAACACTTAAACACCACCCCTGGGCAGGCGGCCCGAACCGCACGGGTGCAACGGGCGAAACGCTTGCTCGACGAGACAAATCTGCCCATGACCGAAATCGCCTATAAGGCAGGCTTTAAGTCTCTGCGCCGTTTTAATGCGGTGTTCCTCGAGACATATCGCCGTTCGCCCAGCGAAATTAAACGACGAAATAAAAAAGCGATATAACGTGGCGGTCTGGCGGCTCCTAAACCTTTCAACTAATGGGCTTTGTGGGCCTCAAGCTCTATCTCTATCATGAACTCGGGCAGGGCGAGGCCTTTGACTTCCAGCCAGCTTCCGGTTGGAAAGTGGTTTTTATAGACGGAACTTCGGTAAGTCGCCGCTTCAAGAAATGCGGCCATATCTGTGGTGAAAACGTTTTCGACGATCACGTCATCAAATGAATAGCCATAATGCTTCAGCACTTTATCCAAATCGGCATATACGTTTTTCATCTGCTGTTCTATATCGCCTGCGGCGGTGGGGTTGCCAACATCGTCCATACTCACCGCACCTGAAATTATCAGGTCATTGCCAATTCTCACGGCGTGTGAATAGCCATAAGCTTTCTCGACATCAGGCCGGAGCAAGAAATACTCAGGAGCTTGAGATTTAGAGATTTCGACTACAGCTTTCACATCGTTCATCTGTGCATTTGCCTGCTGTGCGTCTTGTTCTGCGCAGCCCAATATGAATGATAGTGTCATCATTACGGCCGGTATCATCAGTTTACGGTTCATCATTTCCTCCTTGAATTTCCCTACGCCTAAGCGGTGAGAGGCTAATGTGTCAATATCTTCTTGGTTAAACCACTCAAATTTGGAACAAGACACGACTTTCCCATTGTGCTACCAGAAACAAAAATAATACGGGGACGCGCTTTGGGCACTCTTTTTACAGAGTTAAAGCGGCGTAATATCTTTCGGGTAGCCGGAGTGTACGCCGTTGTGGGATGGATATTAATGCAGGTCGTAGCGGTAATGACGCCGGCGCTGAACCTGCTCGATTGGGTTGATAGTTTTTTCGCGGTTGCGCTTATCATAGGTTTCCCCCTTGCTGTGTTATTGGCTTGGGCGTTCGAGATGACCCCTGAAGGGGTTAAGCGGACTGAAAACGTTACTGACGGCGACAGTATTGCGGGTCAAACGGGACGCAAATTAGACTTTGCTATTCTCGGCGGGCTTGTGCTTGTTGGTGCATTGGTTGTTGGCAATCGCTTCATGCCACAAAAAAACCGTTGCGCCCGATGTTATTGTTCAAACGGAAACAACCGAAATTGAAGAAACTGTTGATGACACGTCTATCGCGGTCTTGCCATTTGCTGATTTGTCGCCCTTCGGTGACCAAGAGTATTTCTCGGACGGTATTGCCGAAGAAATTCTCAATGTCTTGGTGCGCGTAAAGGATTTAAAAGTGGCGGCGCGGACATCGGCGTTTGGATTCAAGGGCCAAGAAGCACTGGGTATTCCGACGATCGCTGAAAGGCTTAAGGTGCGGCATGTATTAGAAGGTTCCGTCCGTAAATCAGGAGAAACCTTGCGAAATACGGCGCAGCTTATTGATGCCAGCAATGATAAACATTTATGGTCACAGACCTATGACCGCAAGCTGAGTGCAGAAAACATATTCGCCATCCAAGACGAAATCGCCAACGAGATTGTCCGTCAATTGGGGATTGTTATGGACGGCGGTGAGAGCGGCGAAGCTGGTGCGCCGATTGTCTCTGTGAAGGCAGATACGAAAAACCTGAACGCTTATGAGCTGTATCTACAGGCGCACAGTAAGTTTTTGGCTCGCAATGATCTAAAGGGTTCAATGGCTTTGTTTGAACAAGCCGTAGAAGCAGACCCCGCATTTGCCCGTGCTTGGGCAGGGCTTGCAGCCGTTTACTCGTTGGCGCCATCCTGGAATGTAAATGATAAAGATTATTTTGATCTTGCAACACAATCCGCACAAAAAGCCATAGCCATAAACCCAAATCTTTCTATGCCTCATGCTGTACTTGGCAATGTTATTTCCAATAAAACTAACAATGATTATGCGGCTGCGTTTACGCATTTTAATGAGGCCATTAAGATTGATCCAAAGGAGACCACTGCATATTTGTGGCGCGGCATACATTATAACACCGTTGGGTATTTTGACAAAGCAGAGCAAGATTTCTTGCGCTGTCTTGATGTTGACCCCGCTTACGAAATGTGCCGCCGCCACATGGCTGTCACCAACTTATATAGCGGCGACACCAAGCGTGCATTGGAACTGTTTGAACAAGGTAGGCTAAAGGGCAACCGCTCTCAAGATGGAGTTTTCATGCCGGCATATGCAGCGAGAGGCGATGCGTCTACCGTCTTGGCTTTTGTGTATCAAACCAATTTTTCCGCCAATTATTCCCACCTCATAGAGCTTGATTATCGTTCTTTTATGGACCCGGATTTTGATTTTGAAAAAGAGCGCACCAATATAGAAGCGGCCTATGCGCGCGCAGACGGCGAAGCTTTGGATTGGGAAAGCCCAACAGGACAATTTTTGGCCTTTGCTTACCAAAATTATGAAGCCGTAAACAATCCAAGTATTTATAATATGGATTGGTGGGCTCCATATCCGGCCAAGCTCAAAGAAACCACACATCAGAAGCGTTGGATGATCGAGGCCGGCTTGCCAGAATTTTGGCGCGAAAACGGTTTTCCACCCCAATGCCGCCCACTAACAAGTAAAGATGGTGGCACCGATGATTTTGAGTGTGATTAGAGGGTGGGTGAGTAATGACCCTCAATGATATATATCTCCTCTCGCAGGTCGTTGCCGTGGTCGCATTGGTACCTTCGGTGCTTTATTTGGCTGTGCAGACAATACAAAAGGCCAGAATACAAAAAATTAGAATATAAAAGGCCTAAGTATAAATACGCCAAAAATAAATAGGGGATGAAATCATGAGTAAAAGCACAATTGGCCGCGAGCCATTTTTTCGCTATTTTGCATGGATACTGTTCTTGATTGTTGTGGCTTGCTTTGGCGGCAAAGCGCTTTTTGACACCAAAGACCTTCCGCCGATTACTTATTATCATCACATACATGCACTTGCGATGATGTCTTGGTTTGTTTTATTCGCCGTACAGCCAACGCTCATCCATTTGGGGAAGGTTCGCCTACACCGTTTATTGGGAAAATTTAGTCCTATAATTGTGCTGACTTTTCTCTGTTTTGCCGCTGTGATTTCACAATTGAACTGGCACCGCCAAGGCGACCCGTTGATAATTACGGCAAATACTGTGAATTTGATTTTGTTTGTTGGGCTTTATATTTCAGCTATCGTCTGGCGCCGCAACGTAATGGCGCACAGACGGCTGATGCTTTATGCAACTATTTCGTTAATGGGGCCAGCATTTGGCCGTATCCCGGAAATATTTGACCAGTCTGTATTTTTGTCTGTACCGTTAATGCTCGCCACACAGATTGCGCCGATCGTACACGATATTATCGTTCACCGCCGCGTTCACCCTGCCACATGGGTTGGCTTTGCTTTGGTGTTTGCGACAATCCCGATCATTCTTGGCCTCAGCGGATCACCTGCTTGGGCGGCATTTTTGGAAAGCGTGCTCGGCACACCTAATTTGGGTGTTGCTCAATGATTCTGCGCCGCGTAATCAAACATGTTAGGAACCAAGAATGGACGGCCATATGCATTGATTTTTTTATTGTTGTGTTTGGTGTGTTTGTTGGTTTGCAGGTGCAGCAATGGAATGAAATGCGGAACGATGAAGGGCGCGCCAAAGCTTATTTAATCCGTACCCAGAATGATTTAAATGCTGATAAAAATGATTTGATGTTTAGAATAGCCTTCTGGAAACAGATTTCTGATTACGGCACTTCAGGATTAGATTATGCCAATACGAGCCAAGTGGGCAGTTTAACATATTGGGAGTTGCTGCTTTCTTTTTTTCAAGCAAGCCAAGCGGCAGAATTTACCACAACGCGCACAACTTATGATGAACTGACGAATGCTGGCGATCAAAACTTAATTAGTGTAGAACTTCGTGATGCCTTGGCAAAATACTATTTAGAGTCTGGAAATGCGGTCTTGTCGGAACGTCCCAAATATCGTGAGAATGTTCGCGGCATCATTCCCATTGCTGTGCAATCATATATTTGGGCAAATTGTTACGGTACAGATGCTGCCGGAGAGCAAATATTATTGCCTTGCTCCGCCCCTATTTTGCTGGAACGGTCTGAGGAAATTGTAAATATAATTGCTGGCGATGGTAAGTTGATGGCAGAACTCAGATACTGGATGTCGACTATGATGATTGCCACAATCATAAGCGCTGACCGCGTGGAATTAGCCACAGACATGATTGCCACAATTGAGGCGGAATTGGGCACCGAAAGTCAGGAAGAAAACCAATGAAGGAAACCGAATAATGTCGAGGAAAACTTTATACAGAGCACTGGGGGCGGGGATTGGTTGGGCTACATTAGTGGCGCAATACGGTCTTGCGGCTAGTAATGCAGAGCACGCAAATTTAGCGGCGGCGACGATTAGTTATATCAGCTATTTTACTATTTTGACTAATTTTTTGGTGGTGTTGGCCTTTACCGCACCGTTATTGGCACCGACTACAAAACTGCACAGGTTTTTCACAAAGCCCGCCGTGCGTGCCGCCATCGCGCTGTATATTTCATTTGTGGCCGTTGTGTATCACATCATGCTCAGGGATTTGTGGGACCCGCAAGGCTTACAGCTTATAACGGACATATCATTACATACCGTGCTCCCCATAATGTATGTGCTGGATTGGGTTTTCTTATCCCCCAAGCGTTCATTGCGCTTCGCACAGATACCTTATTGGTTGGTGTATCCTTGCCTATATGGTGTTTACACAATTATGCGCGGTGCACTCAGTGGGATTTATCCTTATCCGTTTTTAAACGTCACTGAGCTTGGCTTGGTCGGTGTCACTATCAATATGGCCGGGTTTTTGGCGCTCTATGTAATCGGCGGTGCGGTCTTTATTACCGTGGGGCGGCGGCTACCACATCCAAGAGACGGAAAATAATATCCCACAATATAACAATTAAACACACAAGAGGGCTAATACATGACTGAGAAAACGCAGAACATCGATGCAAAATCTAAAATGGGGTTTTGGAAATGTTGGGCCATGACGGTCGGTGTGATGATTGGTTCGGGTGTGTTTATGTTGCCTGCCTTACTGGCGCCTTATGGCTCGCTTAGTTTCTTAGGATGGTTGTTGACCAGTGTAGGCGCCATAACCATAGCCTTGGTGCTTGGTCGTTTGGCAAGCCG
>Ga0209345_10004570_pt1 | contig 13286 bp, 12 predicted proteins | sample Cruoilmetagenom7_FD_187294 | JGI IMG/M metagenome (GOLD analysis project Ga0209345, IMG submission 187294) | Oil polluted marine microbial communities from Coal Oil Point, Santa Barbara, California, USA - Sample 7 (SPAdes) (version 2) | ecosystem: Environmental > Aquatic > Marine > Oil seeps ...
GATCCGATGACCCAACCTGAAGTGACTTTTGTTCTGACCAGCTGTGGACGTGTTGACCTTCTTCAAAAAACGATTGAAAGTTTTGAGAAGTTTAATAGCTACCCCATCAAACGAGGGATCATTACAGAAGATTCATGTGATCCAGAAGTTTATCAACAGGTTAAAGATTTGTTTGGTGATCGTTATGAAATTTGGGCCAACGAAACCAAAAAAGGGCAAATCAAATCTATTGTTGATGCCTATGCAACGATCGATACCCCTTATGTTTTTCATTGTGAAGATGATTGGGACTTTTTTAAAGAGGGCTTTATCGAAGAAGCTTTTGCTATCTTGAATCATGACCCTAAGATCACCCAAATTTGGTTGAGAACGCCTGTTGATTTAAACCGGAATGAAGATTTTTTTACTTTTGGTACACTTCAAGACGTTGAGGGTTTTCAATTTCGCGATGTCATTACCAATGGTGAATTTGAATGGGGTTATTTCTCGTTTAATCCGGGTCTTAAACGGATGTCCGATTATCATCTTTTGGATGGATATAAGGATTGTTTTTGTGAGTTGGATATCAGTATTCGTTACCGCGAGGCAGGGTTTCGTTGTGTAATAGCTGAAAAGTCAGGCGTTGCACATTCCGGTGATGATCGTCGGCTGGGTGATCCAACGCGGGTTTGGCCGAAACGAAGAAAACCAAATAAGCCCAAAGGATTAAAACGTCTCTGGTGGCATATAAAACATCGGAAATTTTAAAACTTCATTATAAATTAGTTTGATTTTTGGTTCTGTTGATGAAACTGCTTTAACTTATTTTCATCGATGTCGTTCATGCTTTTGAATGAGAGTTTTAAGAGAATGAGCAGAAAGATAACCGTAAAAGAACCCAATCCAACGATTATAACAATCAGGTCATCAAAATTAAACAAATAATCCGTGACCTGCTGGAGCGTCTCTTTTAAGTTTTCCATTTGTAGATACTTATCCGTTATGCTTTAAAAATGTACTTTGAATATAGAGAACTTGATAACTTATAGAACTGAAATTCTCAAGACAATTGGGACCAAAGCTTGCGTGCGGCCTCTTCTGCCATGTCAACGCTGAGGCTGTCCATGAGAGTACCTGTCTTGATATGGTCAAAGTTTTCCCCAAATAAATCTAGGAAAGGGATGGACGTTCTAACCGTGGCACTTGTATCCCCCCAAGGCGCATAAAGTTTTTCTTGTGTGGGGCCGAACAGGCCAAGGGTTGGGATTTTAGCCGCAACTGCCATATGCATCAAACCACTGTCGTTACCCACATAAAATTTGCAGCGTTTTAAACAGGCATAAACCGTGGGCAGGTCGAGTTCTCCAATGAGGTCAATTTTCTGATCATCGGGTAAATCAGCGATTAACTGTTCGCAAGGGCCACGTTCAGATATATGACCAAACAGCGCGATTTTAGCACCCGGTAAAATGCCATCAGGGGCTGTGAGTGCGTTCGCAAGCTTTAAGAAGTTATCAGCACGCCATGTTTTTCCATGCCAATTTGCCGTGGGGCCGATGGCAAGGATGGGGGTGCCTTTGGGAAGCAGTTTATCAGCCGCTGCTTCATGAGCCTCGTTTGTCCAAAGTGTTGGTGCCTGTGGCTTTTTGAGTTTCAATAGGTTTGAGAAAAGTTCCACACGATGTTGCGTTTTGTTGTCTTTGTGTAGATGTGTCCCGCGCAAAGTTGGAAATAAATAGGTGATCGGTCCATTTCTGAGATCTATGACCTTATGCCAATAGGTGAAGCCACAGGCTTTCCATAAATCGATCCAATGCATGGAGCGTTTCTTTTTTGTCATCACATGAATACGTTCGATCTGCGGCATGGCTTCAAAAAGCGGGGCTGCAACAGGGCCACACGCAACTGTAAACATAGCATCTGGATGCGTTTTGATGAGATGTTCGAGGATGCCAGTTGAAAGAACGGCATCGCCAATGCGGGTCGAGGTGATGAAGAGTATACGCATAAAAATTTTTCAAGAAAAAAGAAGGTGCAAATGCGCGCAGACAATAACCGATATTTATTAATTGTGGCTAGCCTTCATTTAAAATTTTAGATTTCCTCTCTAATCTCGAAAAGGCGATGGAAATGAGATAGCATAACAGAAATTAGACAGTTGAACACAATCGTTTGCTGACATGAAGCTCTAGAATTCAGTCGTTTTTTATCTTTATTGTGCAGTGCAAGTAAAAGAGTTAGTTGCTTATTTAAAATAAGACCATAGTGGATTCGCATTGCCCATTCTTGATAAAGTTAAGACAGAGCGAGTTCTTGTGTGTTTTATAAGTAAATATACGCAAAAATAGGGTATTTACACACCTACAAGGGTAAATCTTCATAATATTTCAATAAATCACGTCTATTTACTTGTAAATTGGTGATTTTTTCATAGCCTCATAGGGTAGGGGAAAAACCTAACATGTGAACGACCCTAAAAATTGGGCGAGACAGGAATTTACTGGGATGAATAAAATGTTTTCAAAATCGGAACAACAAAAAGCAGATCTTATTAATAAGGTTACAAAGCTGATTAAAGACCGCCTGGCTAAAGGTGATGCACCTGGTGCAGAAAAATTTGTTCGTCAATTCTTTGCCAAAGTTCCGCCGCATGATTTAATCGGTACGTCAGATGAGGCGATCTATGGTTCTGCTCTTGCTTTTTGGCGATTTGCATCGAAGCGCCAAGCTGGCGAAAGCCTTATTCGAGTTTATAATCCAAATTTAGAAGAAAATGGCTGGCAAAGCGATCATACGGTTGTTGAAATTTGCACATCGGATCGCCCCTTCCTTGTAGATTCTGTCGCTTCCGAGTTGGTAGAGCAGAATATGACAATCTATTTAACCATTCATCCGGTGATTGAGTTATGTCGTGATGAGAAAGGGAAAATGATTGATACCCTTAGCGAAGGTCAAAAAACACCCAAATCTTGGGGTGATGGCTGTCAAAAAGAATCCTATATGTTGTTCTTGATTAATCGTCAATCCAGTGGCGATTTGTTAATTGAAATAAGGGATCGCTTAAATCAGTGTTTAGAAGAAGGTAGTGCTGCAGTTCGTGATTGGATGGACATGCGCACCTTGGCTCAGAAAACGGTAAATGAGCTTAAGAAAAATTTACCCAAAGTAAAATCTGAAAAAGCAAAAGAGGTCTGTGATTTCTTGCAATGGCTGCATGATGATCATTTCACTTTCTTAGGTTCTTGTGATTTTGATATTAAGGGTAAACTTGTAATCCCAGTAATCGGTGGGGCGCTGGGTATTCTATCTAGCCCAAAATCTAATATACTGGATGAGATGAGTGACCTAGCTACTCGCCCAGCATCAGGCAAAGGTAAGTTTACCGAAGATGCTGCGCCCATTATGATCGTTAAATCGTCCTATAAATCCATGGTCCATCGCCCGGTTTATATGGATGTTATATGTGTCAAACGCTTTGACCTTAAAGGTAAGGTTATTGGGCAGCGCGTCTTTGTTGGCCTGTTCACATCCGCTGCCTATAACCGGGCACCAAAAGATATTCCATTAATGAGAATGAAAAGTTCATATGTGATGGATAAGGCCGCTTTTGCCCCGGGCAGTCATAATCGTAAACATATGGCCCATATTGTTGATACGTTCCCCCGCGATGAATTGTTCCAGATCCATGGGAATGACTTGTATAATATGTGTACGGGTATCCTACATTTACAAGAACGCCAACGTGTTGCGTTATTTGTGCGCAAGGATGACTTTTCTCGCTTTGCTTCCTGTTTGATTTATATCCCGCGTGACAGTTTCACAACGGAATTGCGCCAAGAGATGCAAGCTATTTTGGAACGTGCCTTTAATGGTGAAGTAAAAGCATTTTACACTCAAATTGGCGATACACCATTAGCACGTTTGCATGTGATTGTTTCAACAGATGAGTCTCAGAAAAAAGATGTTGATATCTTTGAAATTGAAACACAGTTGATTGAAGCGGCACGTAATTGGTCCGATCAATTGCGCGATCAATTGGTCACTTCAAATGGCGAAGAAAAAGGTTTAGACCAATATCGCCGCTATCAAAAAGCATTCCCTGCGGGTTACATCGAAACCCATAATACGGCTGTTGCGGTCTCTGACGTTTCCAAGCTTGATGAAGTTCTATCATCGGGTGAACTGCAGTTGAGTCTGTACCGTCCGATTGAAGCCTCTGACAATGTTGTGCGTTTTAAATTGTATCATCCGGTTGAGGCCGTGCCTTTGTCACATGTTTTGCCGATGTTAGAAAACATGGGTTTGCGTGTGCTTGATGAACAACCTTACCCGATCCACCCCAATCAAGGGGGTATGGATTTGATCATGATCCATGATTTTGGTCTGGTCACGGCCAATGGGGAAAGTATTGATTTATCTGCCATTCGCGAAAGTTTCCAAGAATCCTTCCGCGAAGTTTGGACGGGTATTGTTGAAAATGATGCTTTCAACCGTTTGGTCATTCAGGCGGGCATTGCACCACGCCCTGTGATGTTGTTGCGGGCTTTGTGCAAATATTTGCGCCAAGCCAATATTCCGTTTTCACAAACTTATATGCAACGCGCACTTGCCTCGAATCCAAAAGTTACCCGTTTACTGGTTGATTTGTTCTATCAAAAATTTGATCCTGCTGTGAAACAGGACACGAAAAAAATAGATAAAATCCGAAACGAAATTCTAGATATCTTGGAAAACGTTCAAAATGCGGATGAAGATCGTATTTTGCGCAGGTTCTTAAACATTGTTGATTGCACGCTTCGCACGAACTATTTCCAACCTGATAAAAATGATGGCGGCATCAAGTCCTATGTGTCCTTCAAATTCAATTCAACTGAGATCGAAGACTTGCCTTTGCCGCGCCCTTGGCGTGAAATTTTTGTCTATAGCCCACGTATTGAAGGTGTTCATTTACGTGGTGGTCCCGTGGCACGTGGTGGTTTGCGTTGGTCTGATCGCCGCGAAGATTTCCGAACCGAAGTTTTAGGCCTTGTAAAAGCACAACAAGTTAAAAATGCTGTGATTGTTCCTGTGGGATCAAAAGGCGGCTTCGTTGTGAAACAGCCCCCGGTTGAAGGCGGACGTGAAGCTTTTTTGAATGAAGGCATTGAATGTTACAAAACCTTTATTCGTGGCTTGTTAGACATCACCGATAACTATGCGGCGGATGGCAGTATTGTCGCGCCCAAATCAGTGGTACGTCATGATGATGACGATGCTTATTTGGTTGTAGCAGCTGATAAAGGGACAGCGACATTCTCTGATATCGCCAATGGTGTGTCTGAAGAATACGGCCATTGGTTGGGTGATGCGTTCGCTTCTGGTGGTTCTGTTGGTTATGATCATAAGGCTATGGGAATTACAGCCAAGGGTGCTTGGGAATCTGTGAAACGACATTTCCGTGAAATTGGTAAAGATATTCAAAATGAAGATTTTACCGTTGCAGGTGTGGGTGATATGGGCGGAGACGTTTTTGGGAATGGCATGTTGCTGTCCAAAAAAATCAATCTTGTTGCAGCCTTTAACCATTTACACATTTTCATTGATCCAAAGCCGGATGCAGCGACAACCTGGGTAGAGCGTAAACGATTGTTCGATGCGGTTAAAGGTTGGGATCATTATGACCAAAGCCTCATTTCAAAAGGCGGTGGCATTTTTGATAGGTCAGCTAAGAAAATCGAGTTAACGCCTGAAATTCGTAAACTTTTAGGATTGCATTCAAGCGTTAAAACTCTGTCTCCTAACGAGTTAATGACAGCCATCTTAAAGGCAAATATCGAACTTTTATGGTTTGGTGGTATTGGGACGTATATTAAAGATACACATGAATCAGATGCCGATACGGGTGATCGTGGCAATGATGCCATTCGTGTTAATGGTGCTGATCTTAATTGTCATGTTGTAGGGGAAGGTGCAAACCTAGGCTGTACACAACGCGGGCGGATTGAATTTGCTCTTAATGGCGGTCGAATGAATACCGATGCGATTGATAATTCAGCTGGTGTTGATTGTTCCGATCATGAGGTAAATATTAAAATTTTGCTTAACCGTGTGGTTGCGAATGGCGATATGACCATGAAACAACGTAACAAGCTGCTTGAACAAATGACGGATGAAGTCGGCGAATTGGTCTTGCGCAATAATTACTTACAAAGCCAAGCCATCACCATGGTTCAAGATCGTGCCCTTGATTTGCTGGATCAACAAGCACGTTTAATGAAGTTCTTGGAACGCCAAGGGCGATTAAACCGTGAAATCGAGCTTTTGCCTAATGAAGAAGTCTTGGCAGAACGACAAGCTTCACAAAAAGGTCTGACACGTCCGGAAATTTCTGTGCTGTTGCCTTATGCGAAAATTTGGTTGTTTGATAAGTTAATGGAATCAAGTTTGCCGGATGACCCGCGTCTTAAAGAAGACCTGATCCGTTACTTCCCATCCGACTTGCAAGTAGATTTCAAAGATGAAATTTCGGGACATATGTTGCACCGTGAAATTATTGCAACCCATATCACCAACAGCTTGATCAACCGAGTTGGGGCTAGCTTCGTCACGCAAGTGATGGAAAATACCAACGCCACTCCTGATGATATTTCGCGTGCTTATTTAATCACGCGCGATGCATTTGGTTTGCGTGAGACTTGGTCGGCGATTGAAGCCTTGGATAATAAAGTAACAGCCCAAGAACAAGTGCGTATGTTGCAACAGGTTAATCGCCTTATCGATCGGGGTACCAAATGGTTCTTGCGCAATGGGGATCGCCCACTTGATATCGGTAAATCCGTAAAATCGTTCTCTGATGGTTTGCAAAAACTGGGGGCACAACTGGAAGAAGTTCTGCCTGAAAATGTTTTGGAAGCCCATTTGAAACAAGCTCAAACCTTTATTGACAATGGTGTGCCTGAAGCACTTGCTAAATCTGTAGCAGGTAAAGTCGTGATGGTATCTGGGTGTGATATCGTTGGTATCGCGCACAACCGCAAAATGGATGTGGTCGATGTCTCTAAAACCTATTTCGAAGTAGGGTCTCGTTTTGATCTGGGTTGGATGCGCGCGACGGGTGAACAGTTGGGCTTGAAAAATCATTGGCAGAAATTGGCTGTTGGTGCGTTAATTGAAGATCTTTACAGCTATCAAAGCACCCTAACCCATAAAGCATTAGACTCGCGTCCTAAAGGATCTGATGCCTTAGCAGGTCTTGAGCAGTGGATTACAGACAATCAGGAAGTGGTCGCTCAAACCGATCAAATGCTTGCTGAAATGAAATCTACACCGGGCATTGATTTTGCCATGCTGACGGTTGCTGCAAAACAATTAAGGGATATGCTCGCTCAAAGTTAGTGGTCATAAAAAACAAAAAAGCCCGTGAGATAGAAACTCACGGGCTTTTTTTATGAGGACTACTTAAAAGGCCTAGGTTTCTTGATCGATGATGGTACCAGCCTCGGGTTCGGTTTCTTCAGTTGGGGCAGAGGCTGCATCTTCAGCTGTTTCTTGAACGGGTGCTGCTTCTAATTTCGGGCCACCTTTAGTGACACCAACCATAGAAGGGCGCAATAAGCGGTCATGAATGACGTAGCCATCTTGCATGACTTGGCCGACAAGACCAGCAGATTGGCTTGGGTCTTCAACTTCATACATGGCTTGGTGCAAATTGTGATCAAACGGTTGACCTAACGCTTCGATGCGTTTGATGCCTGCTTTATTGAAAGCGTTTTGGAGTTCGCGTTCTGTCATTTCAACGCCTTTGATGACGTCACTATCTTTTAGGTCTTCTGGGGCACTTTCCATTGCGCGTCGCAAGTTATCAGCGACACTGACCATTTCGCGTGCAAAGTTCGTTACACCATATTTCAATGCGTCCGACTTATCACGATCTGCACGACGACGGATGTTTTGTGTATCTGCCACAGAACGCATCCATTTATCTTTCATATCAGCGAGTTCTTTTTCTAACTTCGCAATTTGATCTGAAGAGGTTTCAGTTCCAGCGAAACCCTGAACCGAGGCTTCAAGGATATCTTCGATAGGTTGCTGTGTGGTGTCAGGCGTTTCAGTGCCTTCGACAGATTCTTGGTTTTCTTGTGGGTTTTCGCCGGACATGATGACTTCTCTTACTCTCTTAATATTCTAACCTATTAAACGGCCAATTACTTTTGATGTATAATCGACCATCGGAATGATGCGCGCATAGTTGATACGGGTTGGCCCTATCACACCAATCGCGCCAATGATTTTTTGATGACCGTCATGAAACGGGGCGACCACCATAGAACAGCCAGAAACGTTAAATAACGGATTGGATGACCCAATAAATATCTGAACGCCTTCAGCATGATCTGCAAGGCTGAGAAGCTTTAGCAGGGTTTCTTTTGTTTCTAAAGCCTCAAATAACGATCGAATGCGTTCTAAATCACCTATTGCAGAGATGTCATCCAATAAATGGGACTGCCCACGTACAACAAGGGAGCCGGAATCAGATGATCCTCCGGCCCATTGGGCGAGGCCCGAAGAAACAACTCTACTGGTTAAATCGTCAAGTTGAGCTTGATGATTTTCCAGTTCTTTAGATATATCAGCGTGACTATCTGTCAAGGTTTGCCCAACCATTTTTGCACTTAAATAATTGCTGGCTTGGACAAGGGCACTGGGGGGGATGTCTAGTGGAGTTTCAATTACGCGATTTTCAACCACACCATTTTCTGTCGCCATGATAACCAATGTGCGACCGGGTGATAAATTGACGAATTCAATATGTTTCAGCGGCGAATCGGTTTTTGGTGCAAAGACCAAGCCTGCACAGCCCGATAGACCAGAAATCATGCCGGAGGCTTCACTCATCACTTCATCAAAATTGCGGCCCTTGGCGCTGCATTCGGTATCAATGGTTTTACGCTCGCTTTCAGCTAAGTCACCAATTTCCATCACCCCATCCACAAACAAGCGTAAACCTTGTTCCGTTGGCAGGCGCCCAGCAGATGTATGTGGGGAATGCAAAAGGCCTAAATCTTCAAGATCAGCCATAACATTACGAATAGAGGCAGGCGATAAGGAATTTTCCAAAAGCTTAGAAACTTTGCGTGAACCAACGGGTTCACCTGTTTCCATATAGGCATCAACAATACGCCTGAAAATTTCTCTGGATCGGTCATTAAGGTTGCTGAGCACGACTGAAATTCCTTGAACTTAATATAAGGCGAAATGTAGTAGTTCAGCGCCAAGCCGTCAATGTGAGGATTTGTGCAGACAAAGGCTTGTTTGCCAATAAGACCCTATGCTACACCCAACCTATCCAACCAATGGCTCGGAAAAAGAAAAATGATTAGTCTCGAAGAAATTCAAAAAGTAACCACTCATTTGCGCAAAACCTTTAACAATGATCGTATTCGTATTCAACCTCCTGCGAAACCATCGGCACCGATTGAAGTTTATATTGTTGATGAATTCATCGGCGTTCTTCATCGTGATGAAGACGAAGGCGAAGTTTCTTACGATCTAAACATCAGCATTCTTGAAGAAGACCTTCTTTAATTCATAGGACCATCCATTATGTCACGACCTTCTGGGCGCGCGCTCGATCAGCTTCGCAATGTTAGTTTCGAAATGGGCTTTAGCAAGTATGCTGAAGGTTCCTGCTTGGTAAAATTTGGGGATACACATGTTTTATGTGTCGCCACGGTTGAAGAAAAAGTTCCAGGCTGGATGCGCAATTCCGGAAAAGGCTGGGTAACAGCTGAATATGGTATGTTACCGCGTGCCACACATGATCGCATGGGCCGTGAAGCCGCGCGCGGTAAACAATCAGGTCGCACGCAAGAAATCCAGCGCCTTATTGGTCGCGCATTACGCGCTGTTTGTGATTTTGAAGCCATGGGTGAAATTCAGGTTCGCGTCGATTGTGATGTTATTCAAGCCGATGGCGGAACACGTACTGCATCAATCACCGGGGCCTATGTTGCGATGTATGCGGCTTTTCAAAAAATGGTGGCTGATGGAAAAATGGATTCTATTCCGTTGATCGCTGAGTTGGCTGCTGTTTCTTGTGGTGTATATGAAGGCCAAGCTGTTTTGGATTTGGATTATATCGAAGACAGTAATGCCCAAGCCGATTCAAACTTTGTTTTAACAAGCAAAGGCGGCATTGTTGAAATTCAAGGTACAGCCGAAGATGTCCCGTTCAGTCGTGAAGAATTCACACAAATGTTAGATTTGGCACAAAAAGGTGTTGATGAATTAACGAAGATGCAACGTAGCGCATTGGGCTTGGAGTAAATTTAAGATGTCTCGTAAATTAGAAGCGGGCAAGTTAGTTATTGCCAGTCACAATCAAGGTAAGGTACGTGAAATTCAGGCTTTGCTTCTTCCTTTCGGGATGGAAGTCATCTCTGCCGCTGATCTGAATTTGCCTGAACCAGATGAAACGGGCGAGACATTTGCAGAAAATTCCTTGCTTAAATCGCTTGCTGCGGCCAAAGCATCTGGCTTGCCTTCATTGGCCGATGATTCAGGGCTTGCGGTTGATTTGTTGGCAGGCGCGCCAGGTATTTATTCAGCACGTTGGGCTGGTCCGCGTAAAGACTTCATCCGTGCCCAGAAAAAAGTTCATGAAGCTATTCGCGAATATGATACTTTTGAAGCCAAAGCAGATCGTTCAGCCTCTTTCATATGTGCCTTATCAATCGCGTGGCCTGATGGACATACAGAAGTCTTCGAAGGCCGGGTATCGGGCGAAATGACATGGCCCCCAACAGGGGAACATGGTTTTGGATATGACCCAACGTTTAAGCCTACGGGATACGATATTACCTTTGGGCAGATGGATCCGGCAGCCAAGCATGAAATAAGTCATCGCGCTGATGCATTTAGACAACTTGTAACGGCCTGTTTTTAAACCCATATATTTTATATGAACTTTAACCTGAGGCCATGTAATGTCTGATTTGAAGTGTCTATTGGAATTTTGGTTAGGCAGTGCTGAACCACAAAAAATGGCGACACATCGCAAAGAATGGTGGGTGAAAGACCCGGAATTTGACCTGCGCATTGGTGAGGAATTTAAAGGCCTATTTGACCAAGCTATTGCAGGAGAACTTGATGGTTGGAAAGAAACGGCCCTTGGTTCGCTTGGCTTAATCATTTTATTAGACCAATTCCCACGCAACCTTTTTCGAAACGATGAACGCGCTTTTTCCATGGACGGGCAAGCACGAAGGTTGACGCGATATGTTTTGGACAAAGCCTTTGATAAAGAGTTGCCTATGGGGGCAAAATTGTTTTTATACTTGCCTTTGGAACATAGCGAAAATTTAAACGATCAATATGATTGCCTGAGCTTGATGAAAGCCATGGGTGATGAGGGCTATGTTAATTTTGCACAAAAGCATCTTGATATTATCGAAAGGTTTGGGCGTTTTCCTCACCGAAATATCGTTTTGGGACGTAAAAACACATCCGAAGAAGATGCGTTTCTAGGTGGGCCGAACTCAAGTTTCTAGTGGTTTAATACATGGGTCTTAAAATCATCAATTTTCATGAGACATTCGATTATGTCTTCTTCACAAATACCTAGATCTTTCAAAATGTTATTAATATATTCAATGACGAGATTATAGTGGATGCCATTCAAGCCTTTTTCAACTAAGGGCGCGTGGATGCTGCGCATATCGATGGCTGTATCCATCTGCGGGCCACCAAAAATATGTTTTAAAAAAACGACCTGTTTTTCCACCATTTTATCACGCTCTGTATTCGCAAAAAAGATAGCTAAGTCTTTATCTGCATATATTTTACCATACAGAATTTCTGCAAGAGTCGAGATCGATAATTCCCCACCAAGTCGTTCATAAAGGTTAGGCATTAAATAACTTTTCCTCCACCAAAGAGGGCAAGGGCTTCATCTAAATCCCCACGCCATTTTTGGCGGTTGTCCAGTTTAGATTGAGCGGCTGGGGGTAATTCCTCAATGGCGATGACGCCCTTCATGATCATCAAGTCAACCAAATCCTCAACCACGCGTCCCATGGCCATATCACTTTCTGCCAAATCTAAAAGTGTGGCAGCAGCGCCGTCTTTGGTTCCAAGGAATGCCATGATATCGGGGTGATTCATTGGCAGTTCTTCGTTGACCCCTTCATGAGGGTTTTGATAAATCGCTATAATTTCCCCACTGGGTTCACGAAGAATAAACGGCATGGCAGGGGCTCCTCAAAGATCAATCAAGTTTGATAAGCCAGTGTGACTGGATTAAATAAAAAAGACAAGCCGCTTAAAGGCCTCGCATGAAACGCGGGCGCATACCACCTGCACCCTTAATCACCTGCTGAACCTCACTGATTAAGCGTTTTTGATCCTTAGGCAGATTACCTGCCAAAGCCAATGCATTTGAGGCATGGTTCGATCTGAAAATCACCGGAGCAGGGGGCTTGAGATTGCTCAAGAGCCGTTCCAATTCTAGCATAATGGCTTGGTCTTCTTGAAATTCAAACGGTTCACCAAATTTTGTCATGAATTCGTCATAGGCGATCTCTTCAAGATAAAGCTGCAAAGTCGACAGATACGTTACAGGCGCTTGGTTTAAAAGCTCAACCGTGCCATCAATATGTTCTTCCCAATGGTTTTTTCCACCCAAGCCTAAGATGACTGTAGCAGAAACCTTCAAGCCATTATCGCGCGCTTTTTGCAAGGCTTGGATAATGCCTTTTTGTGAAGCCCCTTTGGTAATTTTCTTTAATATCTTGGGCGAACCGGACTCAATCCCGACATAAACAAGAGAGAGTTTTAGCGCTTTGAGCTCTTGTAATTCTTCAGGTGTTTTCTTTAAAAGATCACCCGGCGTGGCATAGGCTGATACACGCGTAAGGTTGGGGAAAATTGCTACGAGTTTTTCAAGGATGGGGCGCAAGTTTTCCATAGGCAGGCTCAACGCATCACCATCAGCCAAGAACACACGTGCCGCCTCAGGCCAAACAGCCCCGGCCTGCTCAATGTCCTTAAACACATCCTCAAGGGGGCGCGCTTGATAAGACTTGGTCTTATACATAGAACAGAATGAACATTGATTGAAATGACAGCCCAAGGTCGCCTGAATAATCAGGTTATTTCCCTCAGAAGGCGGACGATAAAGCGGCATGTCGTAGTTAAGCATTTGAAGAAACCTAGGTCAGAGTTCACTCTACCTATCATAAGCCTGCTTAAGACATCAACTCTTTCAAATATCGTTCTGGGTTATTCAGGAAGGTTTTGGTGATTTTATAATGTTCAGTGTCTTCGTATTC
>Ga0209345_10004571_pt1 | contig 13284 bp, 11 predicted proteins | sample Cruoilmetagenom7_FD_187294 | JGI IMG/M metagenome (GOLD analysis project Ga0209345, IMG submission 187294) | Oil polluted marine microbial communities from Coal Oil Point, Santa Barbara, California, USA - Sample 7 (SPAdes) (version 2) | ecosystem: Environmental > Aquatic > Marine > Oil seeps ...
CAATGTTTATGATGCCGGGTAGTAAAGATTATTCGGAAAAAACTGCAGAAGCAATCGATATCGAAGTAAAAAAAATTACTGACCTTGCATATAAACAGGCAAGAGAACTGATAGAAACAAATAAAGATAAACTTGAGCAGATAGCAAAAACACTGCTAAAATATGAAACACTCGATGCCGATGATGTAACACTGATTTTGGAAGGCGGCGAGGTGGACAAGCCCACAGTTGCTGATCTGCTGGTTGCCGAGCAAGCTAAGGATAAGAAAGAGGAAACAAAAGAGGAAGATTAGAAACCTCTGAAAAACTATCATGTTGCTGTGCTTCCGGCAATAATACAGCGTGTGTTTTGATGTTCTTGCGAAGTTTCTTATAAGATATCTATGCGAAAAAAAATTGCTGTAATCTTATGGTTAGTTTTGATTTCCGCAGTTAATTGTTTCGCTGTACCGCCACCTGTCGAGGCAATTAAAACCGACATTGTTACCATCGCTGTCCAGCAGCAACATGACCCTGTCAATCCGCATAGCAAGTCTGCTTTAGCGATTCACTTTCAACTCAGGAAGAACTGGCATTTTTACGCATCTGCAGAAACCGCACCGGGAGGCATGAATCTTAAAATTAAGCCAACCGACGGAGAAATAATAAGATTTTCTGAGCCGGTATTCCCTCAGTCACAATTATATTTTGATAAATCTTCAGGTAAAAAGCTCCAGGTTTTCAGTGATACTTTCACTGTATATCTACCCTTCAGGTCAGACGATACTAAGACCATCTCTACAAAAGATATTATAGAAAATATAAATGTGAGTATTAAAGGAGCAGTATGCTCGGATGTTCAGTGTCGCATGCCGGATTTTGGTGATTTGAGTACAAAGATTCGTATCTCTCTCGATACAACGATGGGTGAGGCTGAATTCACTGTGCCGGCTGAAAAATCACATGGAATACCTGTTAGGACAACAACATATCAGAGGAGAATTTCTTCGGCTTGGGGGGCCTTGCTGCTGGCGTTTTTGGCGGGGCTGTCTCTTAATATTATGCCGTGTGTCTGGCCGGTTCTGCCTATTATTGTCATGCGAATAGTTGAGCACGCAAAACACAGTAAGGGTAAATCCGTAGCGCTGGGTCTTGCTTTTTGTCTTGGAATATTACTCTTCTTCGCCTGCCTTGCCGGGGCAAACATTATTTTGCAGGTATTTTACGGCACAGTATTGCAATGGGGCGACCAGTTCCGAAATCCGGTTTTTGTTGCCGGCATGGCGTTTCTACTGGTAATATTAGCGCTATTTATGTTCGGCGTATTCACTATTGTTCTGCCGTCTTCGGTAACGAGCAAATCCAGCTCTGGTAAGGGGGTCATGGGCTCTGTAGGGATGGGTTTTCTGGCAGCGATTTTGAGTACGCCCTGTAGCTTTGCGATTCTGGCAGCTGCTTTTGCCTGGGCACAGGCTCAACCATTATTGCTGGCAACAGTTGCAATAATGGTCATAGGCCTCGGAATGGCAGTGCCCTATGCAATACTGACTTCGATGCCGAGCTTATTGAAGAAAACTCCTAAACCAGGACGGTGGATGGAATTGTTCAAGCAGGCAATCGGATTTGTTCTGTTTGGTATTGCGGTAAAAATGATTACAGCACTGCCACAAAATCGTATAGACGGGGTATTATATTTTACGGTAGTACTTAGTTTTTGCCTCTGGATGTGGGGAAACTGGGTAAATTTCAGTACACCTAAATTCCGTAAATGGCTTGTACGAATCATCGCTTCTGCTTTAGCAGTTGCGGGAGGATGGGTATTTCTATCTGTGCCAACCGATGAGCTTATCAATTGGCAAAAATATGATGCTGATCTGATAGAAAGGGCTTTAGCAGCAGATAAACCTGTTGTGATTAAGTTTACAGCTGATTGGTGCTTGAGTTGTCATGCTGTGGAGAAAACAGTTTATTCTCGTGAAGATATTGCACAACTAATTAAAGAAAAAAAGGTTTTAGCAATTAAAGCAGATACTACGACAAAAGACCTCCCGGCAACAGTTGCTTTAAAAAATCTCTATAATGAACCAGGAGTTCCTGTGAGTATGTTGTTTATACCAGGTGAACGAGAACCGATAAGATGGAACGGTATATTCTTTGCCGATGAACTAAAAGAACATCTGGAGAAACTTAAATAGATATCTATGGTTAAAAGAACAGCAAGGCTCAAGATAAAAATTGATAAGGCCCTGGCGGCAAAGACAGTAGCAAAAATCTTCCCTGTATTAAAAAAAAAATATCCGCAAGCTAAAACCGAACTTGATTTTAACAGTCCGCTGGAACTGCTTATCGCAACAATTCTATCGGCACAATGTACCGATGTACAGGTGAATAAAGTTACTAAAAATTTGTTCAAGAAATATAAATTGCCCCAAGGCTTAGCGAAAGCTGATACAAAAGAAATAGAGTCGGATATAAAAAGCACAGGTTTTTACCGCAATAAAGCAGCCAATATTAAAAATGCCTGTGCAGAGATAATAAAACGGTTTGATGGCAGGGTCCCTGGTACAATAGAAGAGCTTGTGTCTCTTCCGGGCATAGGCAGGAAGACAGCAAATGTTATATTAGGTAATGTTTTCGGCGTACCAGCAATAGCTTGTGATACACACGTTATTCGTCTATCTCGGCGCCTGGGACTTTCTGAGAACAACAATGCGGTAAAGCTGGAATTTGATTTAGCCGAAATAGTACCGAGAAGAAACTGGACAATGTTCAGTCACTTATTGATTTTGCATGGCCGAAATATATGTAAAGCCCGCATGCCAAAGTGTAAAGAATGCCTGGTTTCAAAATATTGTCCTGTAGCGAATGAGCCCGATTTATGGTGAAATTCAGATGTGCAGGTTTTTTTAGGAGAGTTCATTCATGTTAAATGCTGGAAACACCCCTATAAATGATATGTGGCGTATATTCAGAGTAATGGCTGAATTTGTAGAGGGATTCGACGAGCTCTCTTCGATAGGACCTGCAGTATCATTTTTTGGCTCAGCCAGGACTCAGCCAAAGCAAAAATATTACGAACTCGCCAGTCAAACTGCTTCGAAAATCACAGAAGCTGGTTTTGCCGTAATAACCGGCGGCGGCGGCGGTATTATGGAAGCGGCAAATAAAGGAGCCGCTGAGGCCGGAGGCAAGAGTATCGGGCTTAATATAGAGCTGCCGACCGAGCAAATTCCGAACGACTACCAAAATCTTTCACTGCATTTTAGGTATTTCTTTTGCCGTAAGGTAATGTTCCTGAAATATGCTCACGGTTTCGTGGTTTTCCCTGGCGGTTACGGAACTATGGATGAGTTTTTTGAATCACTGGTATTAATTCAAACATTAAAACAAGCCCTTTTCCCGGTTATTTTGATGGGCAGTGATTACTGGAACGACTTGATTGAATGGATGAAGAAAAAAATGCTACACGAGTATAATTATATCTCGGCGGAGGATATGAATGTTTTTACAGTGGCTGATGACCCTGAGACTGCAACTAAAATTATAGTAGATTTCAAAAAAACAAAAAGCAGGGTCGGATTGGACTTGTCGTTCGGAATAAAAAAGACACAGAATATGTGAACTTGTCCCTGTTTTTAATACGGTTGTTGCGCCAGTTTATTATGTTCTTTGGCCCATCACAGGTGTTTTTCTCTTGAACCAGGATTATGGTCTGGATCTTCTGGTTTTTTGTTTTCTTCTTTTATACGTCTTTGGTACTTTCTTCTTCTTTGTTTTTTTGCTGGTATCAATCAGCGCTTCTGCAGGTACCAGGTTTAATTGACGGGCGGGGATATTCACTGAAACTATACGTGCTTTTATACTTTGGCCAAAATGAATACTCACTCCGGAACCAAGTCCCATGATATACTGGTTCTTCGCATCGTATTTCCATTCGTCTGGGCCTAAATCGCCTATTACGATAAGGCCTTCGATACCAAATTCCAGTAATCGCACAAATATGCCGAAACCGGTAAGGCCGGTAACCAAACAAGCAAACTCACTGCCAATTTTATTGCTCAACATTTGTAGTAGCATAACGTTTTTTAGCTCTTTTTCGGCGTCAGCAGCTCGCTGTTCCGTAAAAGTGATATGTTTACCTATATCAGCTAAATCCGACTGCTGACAACGTTGTTCTAAATTCTTCTGCAGGTAACTTTCCAGTAGGCGGTGCACAAGCAAATCTGCATACCTGCGTATCGGGCTGGTAAAATGACAATAGTGGTTTGAAGCCAGAGCAAAATGGCTTATATGTAACAGCGAGTACTGAGCTTTTTCAAGACTTCGCAAAACCAGTAAATTTATCGCTAAGGAACAATCCATACTCTTAACGGCAGCTAACAGATCTTGAATCGCAGCGCGGTCAGGATTCCGCGGCATAGTGAATCCTAATTTTTTGATGAGCTTAGCTAAATTTTTCATACTCAAGCTGTCCGGCTCAGGATGAATTCTCCGCATAAGCGGAATGTCTAATCTATCCAGCACTGAAGCTGCTGCATCATTAGCTTCAACCATAAACATTTCGATAATCGTATGGGGATAGCTATTATCCGCAGGAAAAACGTTCGTTACTCTACCTGTCTTGTCCAGCGCTAACTTGACTTCAGGCAAATTCAGATGCAGCATCCCGTTATTTATTCTTCGTTTCTCAATTACTCGGGCCAGTACCTCCATATTCTTCAACAACTCAACCACTTCGGGGCTAACTCCTTTGATGTGCCCCTTTAATATTTCGTCAGCTTCTCTATAGGCCAGTCGCTGCTTCGAACATATTACAGAGTTGGCAAAACTGCGAGACAGAATCTTACCCCGTTTGTCATAAGTTAAATATACACTTTTACAAAATCGCTCCTGACCAGGTTGAAGGCTGCATATACCATTACTCAAAACCTCCGGCAGCATAGGTATGGTCTTGCCAGGCAGATAAATACTGTTACCACGGATTTTCGCCTCGGCATCAAGTGACGAATCCGCCGGAACAAAATTACTGACATCAGCAATGTGGATCCCAAGTACCCAATTATCTCTTTCGTCTTTCCAGAGACTTATTGCATCGTCAAAATCCTTCGCATTCGGAGGATCAATAGTAATAATCACCTTCTCTGTTATGTCTTCCCTGTTGTAGAGTTGCTTCGGATTAAACTCAACAGCTGCCCGCCGAGCCTGTTCTATACAATCATTACTAAATTCGTCAGGCAAATGATATTGGCGAATTATTGAATTTATCTCAGCTGCATACTGCCCTGCTTTGCCGAGCACCTCGACAATTACACCGCGTGCCAGATATTTATCTGTTGGATACGAAACTATTTCGACCACGACTTTGTCCTTCTCTCTGGCACCCTTTGCAGCAATATCATCGACACTGATTGGTTCTAAAAATACTGTCCCGTCTGGCTGAACAATCCATCCCTCAGGTTTTTTCAACAGTATCCCAACGAATCTGTTTTGTGCCCTCTGGAGAATCTCGACCACCTTGCCGCTATACCGCATTTGGCCGTGACGCTTACCTTTTCTTACGACTTTGGCTGTAACAATATCGCCGGTCATCGCTGAAGCTGTCGCATTGGGTGGTATAAATAAATCACCGTGTGAATTGAGTTCGAGAGGCGTTATAAAGCCAAAGCCTTTGGTATTTGCTCTGAATGTTCCTATGGTTTGACCAGGCATCGGAGGCAAGCTAACCAAATTCTTAGTTCCTATCACGACATGCCCAGCCTGGCGAAGCTGCTTAAAAGCCAACTTGAATTGTGGATAATCTTCCGAGCTTACACCGATCGCTTTAGCTAATTGTGCGAGTTTCAACGGCATGTAATCGGTGTGTTTTAGAAATTTAAGTATTCTTTTTTTGAAAATTTCGGACATCTGGTTAACCTGCAAGGAAGCAATCCATCTATTTTTATATCGACTGGGCGACCTGTTTGTCTACAATTATACTGATCTCAGTTGAAATTTTCCGTTAATCCGCGGGTAACTAACTTTAGAACAACAAGTTATAATTCTACTCGCGGGAATTTACTACCCTTAAGGGCATAAACTAGAGCTGAATATCCCGTACATCCGAATGTTAAGGAATATTACTAAGGATTTAGGTATAATAGGGCTCCGAAAGAATAGCCTTGGATACAGTTGGAGATGTTTATCGAAAACATCATTGCGAGACAACATCAACCTCAATAATTAACTTAATTGATTTATTTGAAAGGAAAATATAATGCAATTAAAACTCGATGTCAAAACATTAATTATAGGACTTACTTTGGGTATCGCTATTACTGTTGCGATAGGTGCCGGCACCAGCCGTGCAGGTACAGCTCGTTTCGGCATTGCCCTTGAAACCAAAGGCTCTGCACTTGTAAAAACACAAGACGGCAGTTTATATATTGTTAACCCGCAAAACGCTATGGCGATAAGGGTTTTACAAGCCAACAGGGCAAGTGTAGAATTTGCCGACCGCAGAGAGCCCAAGAGCAAACCTTTTAATTTGAGCAGTTCAGGTTTATCTAAATCAGCTTCTAAAAAGTATTGATTAAAGTTTAAGCAAATCAGTCAGCGGCTACCTTAACTTTGAACAATTTGCTTTTGTACTGTTCTTTAGGGCTTTCATTGCTTTCTATTTAGGCATATACCGTAGAATGCAAAGAAGTTGGTGTATTATAGGGCCTAAATTCTGTTGTATAATTTATATAATAGTGAATACGAAGGAATTACGGGGCCAATAAGACAAAAGATTCTTTATACGCTATTACAGAGAAAAACATGCAATATATATAATTAATCCAGCTTGTTTTTTGTTTAACCTTGTTTAAGCTTGTGCCGATACAACTTAAAAGTCATAGAATCTATATCTAACTAAGGAAAGAGGTATTAAAATGGGGATTCAAGATTGGTCGGATGACATTATATTAGTGGATTTACCTCAGGAACCTCAACTGGGCGATGATCTCAAGACCACTATCGAAACCGTATGCGATAGAGGTAACTGCGATGTAGTAATTGATTTTTCAGAAGTTGATATTGTAACTTCTTCGAGTCTTTCGAAGCTACTAAAGTTGCGCAAGTTATTGGCTGATTGCGGGCATCAGCTTATCTTCTGTAATGTCGCTGCCGCAACCAGAGGTATATTTACGGTAACAGGTCTTGACGGAATTTTCGAACTTGTCGATGACAAATTCATTGCCCTGGCAAGTCTGCAAATTGTCAGTTGACAGTAAGTCCGATCACTCGCCGGATAGTTAAACCGGACATAAGTAAAAGTTGACATACAACATGTTCTCTGTACTATATGATGAATATCTTTTTGTTCTTGTTGAGCCGGCTATGAAGGCCACCTGGAGTGGCGGTATTTATAATCTGCTCGCAGGGCTGATGTAAAAGCAGGACACAATCGAATGGACGAACAAGCTCTACAACAAATCGAGCAGGTAATAGGCTATAAATTTTCTGACTGTAATCTCCTATCAAAGGCACTGACTCACTCTTCTGCAGTTTCTGACCGTCTTTTAAGTAACGAACGGCTTGAGTTCCTCGGTGATTCTGTCCTGGCTACGGTTATCTGCCAAACCCTGTTCGAACGGTTTCCAGATTATCTGGAAGGCGATTTAACAAAAATAAAAAGCATGCTTGTTTCTCGTAGAAGCTGCGCCAAGGTTGCCAAACAATTCAATCTGCAAAAGTTCCTGAAAGTCGATAAGGGCATGGCCCATAGTCGGGCTTTAACAGGTTCTCTTGCCGCCGGTTTATTGGAAGCTATTATTGCTGCAATTTACATTGACAGCGGATATGAAAATGCCTGCAGTTTTATCTTAAGGACCTTTGCCTCATTGATGGATCAGATAGATGCAAAACAATCCCACGGCAATTTCAAATCATTATTACAACAATATGCTCAACAGCAGTTTAATGCCACACCTGTCTATGAACTGATTGATGAAAAAGGGCCGGACCATGACAAATGTTTTGAGTCGGAAGTAGTTATAGACGAACGCCATTTCCCAGGTGCATGGGGGACAAATAAAAAAGAGGCCGAACAAAAAGCTGCCTTCAACGCTCTGGTCGAATTAGGTCTTATTGAAAAAACTTCATCGGGCAAAGAGAGCTTCGGTGGAGTATAAGACCGAAGAAGCAGAGATTACTTCACCGAGTTTACCCCCCCCCCGGAACATAAATACTCTTACCGGTAAAATTGATTGTGCCCACTACCTGACCGTTATATCGCTATTATCCACGCCAGAACGTACAGAACTAATGTAGTTATGACCATGAAAGCAACAGTAGAGCCGAATAAAGCCATTGTTTCTTTGATAAAATTGCCTAATGTAATTGTCGGCAGCTTAGTTGCTTTATAGACGATAGCTATTGCTGCCACTAACGGTATCAGCCATAGTGTCGATTGTGGATTAATCCCGATTCTTTCCGGTGATGTAAAGCTCGCCATTATCCAAATGTCCATTATCGGCATTTTATCCTCCAGCCACCTTTGCTCTGCTCAGATTGGCTAAATAAACAGCGTTGACGATACACAAGAGATTAAGCAATCCTGAGATGCTGGTGTATATCTGTCCGATTTCGCCTGGTCTGCCATACACAGGATAAGATCCTCCAGCGGTTGCATAACCTAACACCGACACCATCGGCGAATTCATAATTTGTGCTATATACCATGGCTTCGCTCCAACCGGCTCAATCACCCCGATTGAGCCTATGTAGATTCCTGCACCGAAAGTCAAAACAATGGTTACAAATATAATTATCGATCGTTTTTTCTCATTAAGCAGAAAATGTCCTGCACCCGGCAAACACCAGGCCAATAATGCCACAACCATAAAGAACAGTATACGGTTTTCTTTTAACTGCTGCCCCATTATGATGACCCCTCAGATTCTACCAACGTATCGGAATCTGCGGTTTCTTCATTCTGCCTGACCCAGCTAAATTGCATACGTTTTAATATATTTTCAGGACTAAAGTGTACCGGTGCCAGGGACTGCGACTGAACAAGGTTTTCTTTACAGACCTGCATTACCTTGATTCTTTCGTATTGTCTCTGTTCAAGACGCTTAATTGAAATATTCTTGATACAATAATAGCTCATATACGGCTTGAATTCTATAACCAGCGGTGTGGTATCAAGACTATTAGCATCCGGCGGCACGAGCGAATAAAGCTGATTTATAAATCGGCCCATTTTTTTAATCTCATTAAGTGAAAACCTGGCAGTGGGACTACCAGCATTTTGTATAGACAATGTCCCTATCGTTTCCTTCGAGGTTCTTTGCAGGTTTGTTAAATTTTGCAGCTTGAATATATTAACCTTATCGTCATCGTCTTCGTCCTTCTGTCCGTAAAGCTCTTCGAATCTCGCGATTGCACTATCCCAACCATCTTTTACTGCTAAACGCTTAAATTCGGCAGTTTTATTTTTAACCGTATCCATTGCTGCGAGCTTTTTCATATCTTCTACTACAGCTTCTTTGATTGAATAAACTTTATCCGAATCATCCTGATCCTGCTCGAATCTGAACGAAGTTCTGCTGAAAGTCTGATTTATACTTTCCGGCTCGAAGGCCTTTTGAGTTTCGATGATCCTGACAAGCACCATTACTCGTCCTAATACATCTTTAACCAAACCGATATTCTCATACATTTTCGGCTTTGCTACTTCGAACGGCCCAAGCTCGCTAATCCCCAACTCATCAACTGCAAATACGATCTGAGTCAGTACCACCGGATTATATTTGTAATCCTGCATATACAGTGCCGTAAGGTAGTTGTCTTTTACCATATCTTCTGCACTAAGCATCTCCGTCCGTCCGGTATATACTCTGATTTTGTATTCTTTACTCAATTGCTCAACAGCAGTTTCATAATCATCAGCCATCTGTTTGAACTGTTCTTCATCGATATTTGCAAATTCTGCATCTGTAACATCGAGATCAGTTTCGGTAAGTGTTTTCGCCTGCTGGAGTATTCTTTCTGCTTTGGAATTTATCTTTTCACGCAAAAGCTGGTTTAAAATAAGACCTGCTATATCAGCATAGCTCCTGATCTGTTCAATCATAGGAGAATTAGGATCATTCGCATCCGAAGGTACCTGCTGAGTGAACTGTTCTCTGTATCTCTGATAATACTCTTCTGCTTCTTCCTGCGTAGGAGCTGTTATTATCGACGAAACGTCGTCAAGCTTTACAGCGATATATTCGAGCTTAATCCTGTCGCCAAGTTTGTATCCGAATCCATAAGGATTCTGCTCGCTTACATCACCGGGAAAGAATTTCTTGTATTTGTTGAAGTGCTCAATCATTTTTTCTTCACTTGGTTCATCTTGAATTTCAGCAAACACAGACGAATCAAATCTTAAAAACTCAGCGTCGAATCTTTCCCCTTCATTACTTACATTGTGCATTATCTGCCGTATAGTAACAGCCTCATTTTCACAAGCTACCTTAGTGTATTCCAATATCATCATTAACTTACCGAACGTTTTTAGTATCTCTTGCTCTGGAATCCTTTGCTGGTTTACTATTGATCCGATTAGCTGCGAATATGTAGCACCGGAAAAAATATTCGGTATTATTTTTGCGAGCTGTCTACCAGCTTCCTCATCTAATATCCTGGTCCCTGCTTGCTCAGCCTCTTTTTTCAACAATAACCAGTATACATCGCTCGACACTGAGCGTCTGTAGATATCATTGATTTGCTTATCGCCGATACTGTATTTATTTACTCGCATCATTTGTTTTACTTGCTTACTCAGCATTGGCGAAATTTCCTGCTCAGAGAACAGCAATTCACGCAGAATAAGTGCTCGCAGATTCTGTGCGCGCAATATAGGGGTACGAATACTTCCCAGCATATCGTCTGCCCGCAGCATTTTCAGAATTTCCAACTCCCGTTGTGCCAAAGCCAAATCGTAGTTGGTTATCTCAGTATTACCCCTGAAATAAGCTACTGTCTTATGTAATCCCGTTTTTCTTCGCCCAAGCTGCCGAATGTACGAGCCACCCACAAAGCCGAACAATATAACGACAACCACAATAGCCATTACTTTTCTGTTATTTCTGCGAAACCATTTTACTAAATTCATAATATATGCTCCGAATCTACCATTCTTACCGGGCCCAAAACACTGAAAGTATATGTAACACCACGAGTTTTGCAAGAAAAATAGCACCTCGCCAACAACTACCAGAACTGTTACTATTCATCATTTTGAAAAATAATACCGCTACCACATCCTGCCGGATAAATATAAGCCTATCCTTTTTGGAGTGGAAACAGGTAGTTCATACTATAAAAAAACGTAAATAATTTGTTGAATTTCAACACAAAAAACTATAAGATACAACCTGGATATCTGAAAGAGAATAATTTGAAAGGTTTTAGATTGCCGCAAAGCCTGATACGACCAGGCCCCGCAATGACCAACAAAGCTCACATCGCGTCAAAACGACAAGCGTAGCACTAAAACAATATGAAAATAAGGATTACAAAATGAAGAAAAATAAATATCATTTACTGACAATTGTGTTAAGCCTTGCTTTGAGTTTCAATACCATAATAGTTAAAGGAATGTCAACAAAAGTGGACGATGTCAATTATACAATTAAAAACGAATCGGTTACAACTGACGATGGCCTGAAACTGGCAACAGATGTTTATTTGCCCATTGAAGAAGGAAAATTTGCTTGTGTTTTATTACGAACACCTTACGGCAAAGATGCCTTCGTAGGGGCTTTTCCCGATAGCGTTAAGTGGTTCATAAAAAATAATCTGGTCATGGTAACCCAGGACTGCCGTGGCAAGCTACTCTCGCAAGGTCGGTTCTACCCGTTCCGCAATGAGCGCAGAGACGGACTGGCAACGTTAAAATGGATTCGCGAACAACCCTGGTCGAATGGAAAAGTCGCAGGCTGGGGCTCCAGCTACTGCGGCTGTACCCAATGGGCCATATCTGATAAACTCGATGTACTAGCTGTGCCGTATACAGGCGCAGAACCCTATGATCTGATTTACCCGGGCGGACTATTTTCACTTGCAACAGCGTTTAACTGGGGTTTTATAGTAGATGCTAATACCGCCAATGTAATACCGCCGGAAAAACATGCCGCTTCCTATTCGATTCTGCCTTTATCACAGGCTGACGATCTGACCTATAGAGACAACAAGTTTATGAATGATTGGCTGAGCCATCAGCACAATGACCAATACTGGCAACAGCAAAGCTGCAGGGGCTCGGTAAATACACCAACTCTTTCCATCGCTGGCTGGTATGATATATTCCTGTTTTCACAAATTGCCGACTTCCAGGCACTGGCAGACAGCCACCCTGACAATAAACTTGTAATAGACCCTTTCTGTCACGGACCACAAGGCTTCAAGAACGAATTTGGCGGCAACGAGAAAATCGGCGATCGGGAAAATTTACTCCAAAAATTCGTCTTTGAACACCTCAAAGGTGAAAAAATAGATCTCGAAGTAGGTGCTTACAAAGACAAAAAATATAGCTTGTTCATTATAGAACGAAACGAGTACTACGGAGCCGATGAATGGCCGCCCAAAAATACAACTCTTACAAACTATTATGTTGGCCCAAATAAATACCTGTCACCTGTAATACCACAGGAAAAGGGAAATCTTGAATACACCTATGACCCCGCAGATCCATATCCCAGCAGGGGCGGAACTTCCTTAGCCGAGGGCGTTGGTCAGGCCCTGCAAAATGAGAATCTATCTCGCAGCGATCAGGTTGTATTTGAGACCGATATTCTCAAATCGCCGCTTATTCTGCTCGGGCCGATATCAGCCACACTGTATGTCAGCAGCGATGCACCGGGCACAGATTTTATCGTCTGCCTGCAGGATGTCTTTCCAAACGGCAATATTATTAATATCCAGGAAGGCGGAGCGACCGTCAACTTCGAGCAGGAAGACAGTATCAAGAAAAGCTGCTTCTCGGTCTGGGCAACGGGTTATCAGCTAAATCCCGAACACAAGCTAAGAGTTGTTATTACCTCCAGTTGGTTTCCAAGATTTAATCGGAACATAAATTCAGGCAAACCGATCTTCTCAGCGGAGACGATAAGGACAGCAAATCAGAAAATATATTTCGGCCAGGACCATCCATCAGCTATAACCTTACCGGTTCTTAAACTGGAAGATGACCAATGTAAATAGTTCTGAGTTTTTATGTTCAGCCCCGTCCTCTCAGGCGGGGGTATTATCCTCGAGCACAGCTGCATCGTTGTCATCCTGAGCGAGGCATAG
>Ga0209345_10004572_pt1 | contig 13282 bp, 9 predicted proteins | sample Cruoilmetagenom7_FD_187294 | JGI IMG/M metagenome (GOLD analysis project Ga0209345, IMG submission 187294) | Oil polluted marine microbial communities from Coal Oil Point, Santa Barbara, California, USA - Sample 7 (SPAdes) (version 2) | ecosystem: Environmental > Aquatic > Marine > Oil seeps ...
CGGCCATCGTGTTTACGTGACCTGGCGTTCCGGTCACAGCTTGAGCCAGCATCTCGCCGCTGGCGTTGTAGACACCAGCCGATAGATCCCCCGCTTCACGCACCGACGTAGAGAACGCGGTACGAAGCAGTGTCAGGGCCTGCTCTTCGACCACCGAAATCAGTCGGTTCCACATGACCTGCATGCGGATTTCGTCAATCTGGTTCATGAATCAAACTCCTTTCCGCACGAGAAGCAGGCTGCCGTCGGATTGCACTACCGCATCAAACGGTGAGGTGACAACAGTAGAGGTTTCACGCTCGACGATGACCGCGGGGCCGCTGATGCGGTCGCCTACCGTTAGCGTGTCACGAGGGACAATACCGGTATCCTGCTCGCCCCCCAGTGCCGGATCAAATACTTGACGCGAAGTCGGCGCCTCAATCACTCGGCCTTTTTCGGTCAGGAGATGCCCGTCAATCTCAGAGCGCACGTCCTGCGCCTTGACCGAGAAGGTGACAAACTCGACATGCGGACCCTCGACCGCACGGCCAAAGAACTGGGCATAGCGCTCCTTGAAAGACTGCTCGATCATCGCCTCATCGGCGGCGGTAAAATCGCGGTCAGGTAAAGCGACGGGAATCTCCCAGCCCTGACCGGCATAGCGCATGTATGCAGTGATTTCGCGCTGGATCTCACCCTCGGTTCCTTCGCGGACGAAGCTCTCGGCAGTAGTCTTGAGTTCACCCAGCATGGTATTTAGGGCCGTGGTGTCGAAGCCCTCGAGGCTCATGATCTGAGAGGCAACTGCTTCGTAGCCGAACGGCGCCCGCAGGAAGCCGATAGCTGAACCAACGCCCGCTCCCTGCGGAACCAGACAACGGTCAATATTAAGCTTTTCGCATAACCGCGCCGCGTGCAGAGGTGCCGCGCCCCCGAAGGCGATCATGGTGTTATCAGAAATATTCTTACCGTTCTCGACGGCATGAACGCGCGCAGCGTTAGCCATGTTCTCGTCGACCACGTCGCATACGCCAAATGCTGCTGCTTGCGGCTGCAGATCGAGCCTATCTCCCACATTGCAGGAGATAGCCTTGGCGGCGGCTTCCTCGGAGAGCTTGATTTTGCCACCAGCGAAGTTGTCGGGATCAAGCTTGCCCAACAGCAAATCTGCATCGGTGATCGCCGGATTCTCGCCGCCGCGGTCGTAACACGCTGGCCCTGGCTCAGAGGAGGCGGACTCCGGGCCCACCTGAATGCGGTTCATAGCATCGACCCATGCAATGGAGCCGCCGCCGGCACCGATCTCAATCATCTCGATAACGGGTATCGAAATTGGCATGCCAGAGCCCTTACAGAAGCGGTAGGTACGCGCCACTTCGAAGGTACGTGCTGTCTGCGGCTGAAAATCTTCGATCAGACACACCTTGGCAGTGGTACCGCCCATGTCATAAGAGACCACGCGCTCAAGGTCGAACCGGCGCGCGATGTCGGCAGCGAAGATAGCGCCGCCGGCCGGCCCAGACTCGACAAGACGCACGGGGAACTCGGCCGCTGTATCAACCGAAACAAGACCGCCCCCAGAATGGATCATGAACACTGAACAGGCGGCACCCATCTCTTTCAAGCGCACCTGCAGGCGAGCCAGATAAGAGGCCATCTGTGGGCGCACGTAGGCGTTGGCGCAGACTGTGTTAAAGCGTTCAAACTCGCGCATCTGCGGCGAAACTTCCGCCGATATCGAAATCGGCAGGTCGAGATGACGCTGCAGAATCTCGCGGGCGCGCTTCTCGTGTGCGTCATTCATGTAGGAGTGAATAAAGCCGATTGCCACGGCACCGAAGTCCTGCGCCTTGATGATCTCGGCAACCTCCTCGAGCGTGGCCTCATCGAGGGCAAGAAGCTCTTCGCCCTGGGCATTAACGCGCCCCTTGACCGTGAAGCGATCTTCACGTGGGATCAGCGGCGTTGGCAGCTTGAGGTTAAGATCGTACTGCTCGAAGCGGTTTTCGGTGCGCATCTCGATCACGTCACGGAACCCTTCCGTGGTGATCAACGCCGTGCGTGCACCGCGGCGCTCGATCAGGGCATTGGTGGCGAGCGTCGTGCCATGGATGATCATATCGATCTGCGAGGCGGAAATACCCGCCTCCTGGATCACGATCTCGATACCATCGAGAATTGCCTGCTCCGGCGCCGCATAGTTGGTCAACACCTTGGTGGAGAAAAGTGTGCCGCGAACGTCGAGGGCGATATCGGTGAAGGTCCCGCCGATATCGGCCCCGAGACGGATATCTTGACCGATAGTCATGAGTTTTCCTTGGCTGCGAGGGCTGCGGTCCGCATCTGACTCAGAGTCTGACGTGGGGTAAGCGCTTCGGGTGAAATGTTGAGCTCAAGCAAAGCGCCGCTGACGGATGCCAGAGCTCGTTCAAAAGCCGCTGGGAAGTCGTCGCTGCTCTCGACCCGCTCGGCGTGAAAACCGTAGGCCTTGCCCAGCGTGACAAAGTCTGGGTTCAGCTCCATCGTTGTGCCGAAGACGCGGGCCGGATAATGACGTTCCTGATGGGCGCGGATGGTGCCGTAGATGCCGTTATTGAGAACCAGTATGATCGGCTGTGCGCCCGCCTGCATGGCAGTGCCCAACTCCGGGCAGTTCATCTGGAAATCACCGTCACCGGCAAAACAGACCACGGTACGCTCCGGATACGCGACCTTGGCCGCGATGGCCGCTGGCACGCCATAGCCCATTGCGCCGGACTGGGGTCCCAGCAGACGGGCTTCGGGGCCATAGCGAAAGAATTTACCTGGCCAAACCGTAAAGTTGCCCGCACCGTTGGTGAGGATCATGTCTTTGGGAAGTTTGTCACGCAGATAAGCACAGACCTTGCCCATATCAACAGGGGATGGCAGCTCAGGCAGATCAAAACCGCCTTCATATGCCGCGCGCCCTTCTGCACGCCAGCCAGACCAATCACCCTTGATCGGCTCGAGCTGACCAAGCGCTTCTGCAAAGGCATTGGGGCAAGCGTGAATACCCAGTTCGGGACGATACACCTTGCCAATCTCGAGGTCGCTACCATGGACGTGGATCAAGCGCTGCTTGGGCTGAGGAACATCAAACAGCGTGTATCCATCTGTGGAGTTCTCACCGAAACGGTTATTGATTGCGAGCACCACATCGGCTTCACGTAGAAGTTTCTTCACCGGCGGCGTCATACCGACCCCAGCCTCTCCACAGAACACTGGCGAGTGATTATCGAATTGATCTTGATATCGGAAGACCGAGACCACAGGAATGTCGGAGGCTTCAGCGAAGCGCTGGATGGGTGCAGTGCCCTCGCCCTGCCAATTACAACCACCGTAGAGGATCACTGGACGTTTGGCCTCAGCCAGAATCGCACGCACTCTACCCATGGCGGCGACGCTTGGCTCGGATCTGGCAATCTCGACAGGGCCGGAAAGCGGCATCACCTCGGTGACCGATGTTAGCATGTCCTCAGGCAAAGCGATGACCACCGGGCCGGGGCGTCCCGACACAGCCAGAGTCCAAGCCCGGGAAAGGATCTCGGGGATGCGTTCCACATCGTCGATTTCAACCGCCCACTTGGCCATGGTGCCAAAGACTGCCTTGTAATCGACCTCCTGGAAAGCCTCGCGACCTTTCATGTCAGTGCCGACCTGGCCTACGAACAGCAGCATCGGCACACTGTCTTGCATAGCCGTATGCACACCAATTGAAGCGTTGGTTGCCCCAGGCCCACGGGTAACAAAACAGAGACCTGGGGAGCGTGTCAGTTTGCCGTAGGCTGCTGCCATAAAAGCAGCCCCACCCTCGTTACGACACATGACATAATCAAGACGCTCGTTTGTATCGTGTAAAGCATCCAGCACGGCCAAGTAACTCTCGCCAGGAACCCCAAAGCTCTTGGTAGCCCCCAGCGCCATTAGGCACTCAACGAGTAGCTGTCCTCCGTTGCGCATCATCGCGTTATCCTTTTGTAGTTGGCTGTCGTGAAGGCGTGTCGAGTCAACAAGCCAGCAGGCTGAGAGGCAATATGGTCAATTCATAAGTTGCTTTTCGCTATCGATAGGTAAGAATGACGTGCTACATCAACCCAGCATATTCAAATCATGCACGCAGGAAGGATCTCGTAAAATCAAGAATACGAATCTTTAGGCAAGTAGTACTTGTTCATTCAATTGCACAGAGGGGCATTAACAAAAGTTTAATTTGGACGGTTTTGAATGGCTAACCTTTGAGCTAGGGAGGTCACGGCAAAAGGCTGGAATAGAGGTCACCCAGTGTAAGGTTGCAACTTGCCAAGCTAAGGCGTCTTTAATGAGAGGGGGAGTGGGGGTAACAGTCCGAGCAGGCCTTTGAGGCAAGAAGGATACACGGCGGTCAATTTATCTTTGAGAATACAGGCGCTATTCACTAGAAACAGCGCCATGTGCTCTTAGGCGTAAATGTAGCCTCCTGATACGATAATATTTTCTCCTGTCATATAAGTATTTTTAGGCCCGCCTGCCATAAGCACCCACTCCGCCATTTCACGAGGCTCTCCACCACGTCCTAGCGGGCTGGCCTTGGCTAGCTCATCAAGAAAGCCTTGTTCACGAGCACGCGCAGTGGCCATCCCAGCAGGGGCAACAGAATTGACCAAAATACCCATGGGCGCAGCTTCATGGGCAAAACTTCGCGTCAAGCTGACCACGGCAGCTTTGGTAGCTGCATAATGGGCATTCTGCGGGTGAGCCTTGAACGCATCGACAGACGTGATATTGACAATTCTGCCACGCACCCCGGATTGGATAGATTGCTCACGCATTACCTGCACTGCAGCAGCCATCATATGATAAGCACCTTTTATGTTGACGCCATTGAAGGCATCCCAGTCATCATCAGTAATTTCCAGTAGTGGCCTGCGAGGGAAAATAGCCGCAGAATTAATCATGGTATCGACGCGCCCCAGCGCCTTGGATACTTCATTAAAGGCGGCTTGTGCAGCAACTCCGCTACTGATGTCACAACTTGCAAATGCGGTGTGAAGCTTCATTGCTCTAGCTGGGGCTAGGGCAGCTTCAGCTGCTTCACGGTTTAGATCAATCACACCTAGTGCCGAAGCACCTGCTTCTACAGCCATCTCAGCAATCAGGGCTCCGAGCCCTGAGCCCCCACCGATAACGACAACGGATAAATTATTCATGCAGTTTCCAGGTATTTCGAATGGTTAATGGCATAGCTCATTGGGCCGGGACAATATCGAAACGCGACACATCCACTGAGGGCGGCATCGCCAACACACTACTGAGCATTTCGGCTACATCCTGTGGCTGTACCACTGCGCGACCTGCATACATTGCGGCTCGTTTTTCTTCAGGTAGTATGTTGCTGTACAAATTGGTCTCAACCCTACCCGCAACGATCTCGGTCACATGCACACCACAGGCCGCCACATCAAGCCTTAAGGCCTGAGCAAAGGATCCAATGGCTGCCTTTGTTGCACAGTAAACCGCCATACGGGGAAACGCGGCATGACCGGCAGTCGAGCCGGTAAAAAAGACGTGCCCATGCCCACGCAGGCACATTCCAGGGACTAGCAAATGCGTCAGTGCTACCTGACTGCTGAAGTTGACGGCTATGGCTGCATCAATATCATCCTGGCTGGCTTCCTGAAAGGCTTCCATAGGAGGCATGATGCCTGCATTGTTAACCAAGATATCGATGGGTGTATCAGCTATCGCTTTACGCACGGCCTCTCGATCCATGAGGTCGACACTAATAGGCGTGATACTCGCGTGAACAGCTAACTCCTCAAGGGCCTCCGCCTTACGCCCCATCGCTAGCACCCGACACCCTTGTTGCGCCAATTTAAGTGCAATAGCACGTCCAATACCACTCGTTGCGCCTGTCACCAATGCTGTATCCAATTCGGCCTCCTCGCTGCTTAAGCGGCTTAGTGCTGACTACCCAGCGAACGTGTAGGCGGTTTTAACCGTAGTGTAGAAATCCATCGCCATCGCCCCCTGCTCACGCCCACCTATACTCGATCCCTTACAGCCCCCAAATGGCACGTGATAATCGACCCCTGCGGTTGGCAGGTTAACCATCACCATTCCAGCCTGGGAGAGACGCTTGAATGCTGCAGCGTGCTTAAGTGACTGGGTACAGATACCAGAAGATAATCCGTAGGGAGTATCATTAGCCACGGTAACCGCTTCATCAAAATCGGCTACCCGGATGACCGAAGCACAGGGACCAAAAATCTCTTCTCGTGAGGTGCGCATATTATTATTAGCATTTAGAAATAGAGCAGGTGTCTGAAAAAAACCAGCACGATCAACTCGTTCACCGCCAGTCACGACACACCCTTCACTGGCAGCACGCGCTACAGCGTCCAGGTTATTGGTCAACTGATTCTTGGATGCCACCGGACCAAGCTGAGTGGTTGTATCCAATGGGTCACCAATTTTTAGTGCTGCACGAGCTGCATCAAGACGCTCAACAAAGGCATCATGAATGCCTGATTCAACAATTAAACGTGACGAAGCAGTACAGCGCTGTCCAGTAGAAAAGAAAGCCCCATTGAGACAGACCTGTACAGCAAGATCTAAATCGGCATCATTCAGCACTATCATCGGGTTCTTGCCCCCCATTTCGAGCTGAACTTTCTTCAATTGCCTGGCACAAGCTTCTGAGATACTACGGCCGACGCCTTCGGATCCAGTGAATGAGATAGCAGAGACATCCGGATGCTCTATCAATGCGGCACCCACTTCAGCGCCAGTTCCCATCACAAGATTGAAGACTCCATCCGGACAACCTGACTCATGTAGAATCTTAGCCATTTCATAAGCGCACCCTGGCGTGAGTTCCGCAGGCTTCAACACCACCGCATTGCCAGCGGCCAAAGCAGGCGCCGTTTTCCAAGCAGGAATCGCTATTGGAAAATTCCATGGAGTGATCAAACCCACCACACCCAGTGGTTCACGAGTCACCTCAACATCACAACCTGCTCGAGTAGAAGGAAGTTTTTGGCCACCTAGCCGAATTGCCTCACCAGCGTAAAATTTGAAACTATGGCCTGCACGCATTACTTCGCCTTTCGCCTCGGCGATGGGCTTTCCCTCTTCTTGCGAAAGCAGGCGGCTTAACTCATCGGCCCGGTCCAAAATCCGTGTTCCAGTGCGATCCAGCACATCGGCACGATACTGAGGTGATGCCTGAGCCCAGGTTGGCTGAGCACGCTTGGCTACAGCAACAGCCTCCTCGACCTCGTCAAGACCTGCTCGGGCATACAAGCCAATTATTTCATCAGGGCGTGATGGGTTGCGGTTTTCGATAACACGCTCCGCTTGACACCAACTTCCGCCGATCAAGTTCCCACTAGGTTTATCCATCTTCATTTACTCCCAGAAATAGTTAATGCCGAGCCGTTCACATTAAGCTTGGCAGCCAAGTTACGATGCCTGGGAACAGCACAAGCAAGAGAGCCGCCAAGCAAAGAATGAAAAAGAACGGAGCAGCTGCCAACGTTACCTGCCATATATTCCTTCCTGTGATCGACTGTAGAACGAACAGATTGAAGCCAACCGGTGGTGTGATCTGGGCCATCTCGATGATCACCACCGCATAGATACCGAACCACAGCAAATCAATGCCCGCACTCTGCAGCATCGGCAGAACCACAGCACTGCTGATCACAAGAATCGAAATTCCCTCAAGAAAGCAGCCCAGCACGATAAAAAACACCGTCAACACCAGCAATAACATATACGGCGATAAATTCAGGGTGTTGACGGTCTGGGCCAGGTATTGGGGGATACCAATAAATGAAAAAGCAGACGACAAGACGGCTGCCGACGCTACGATGAAGCCGATCATGCACGCAATTCGAGTCGCACTCAGCAGGCTATCTAGGAAAGCTCTTAACGTGAGCGAGCCCGAAAAATAGGCAATCAACAACGCGCCCACCACACCGAATGTCGCCGACTCGGTAGGTGTAGCGATGCCAGCATAAATAGAGCCTATGACAGTCCCTATCAACAGTAAGATCGGAAATAGACCCACAGATGCAAGTAGGCGTTGCCTCAACGTCATTCGCTTCTCAGGCGGCGGCATCTTTTCAGGATTCATACAAGCCCAGATGGCGATGTACACCATAAAAAGCGCCATCAACATGATGCCTGGCAAGATGCCAGCCATGAATAGCCGGGCCACCGACTGTTGCGCCACCATCCCATATACGATGAGCACTATAGAAGGAGGGATCAGCAGCCCGAGAGTAGCCGAGCCTGCAAGGGTACCGATCATCAATCGGTCATCGTAATGCCTGTCCTTAAGTTCGGACATGCTCATTCTTCCCACTGTAGCTGCTGTCACTGCAGAAGAACCAGCCACTGCCGCCATAATTCCACACCCCAACACATTTACATGCAGCAAACGGCCTGGCAACCAGCCCACCCAGGGAGACAGGCCATTAAACATCTGCCCAGAAAGCTTGGTGCGAAATAAAATCTCCCCCATCCAAATGAACAGTGGAAGGGCCGTCATGGGCCATGACCAACTCGACTCCCATATCTTGGAAATGACTAGGTCTCCCACTGGAATATTGGTGAACATGTCCAGTGAACCAATCCCGATGCCAACCAAGCTTATGGCTACCCAAACACCGGATCCCAGCATCGCCAGTAGTGCAATTAAAACAAAACAGAGTGCTAATAGAGTGGAGTCCATACTCACCTCTTGAGGCCAGAGCCTACTTTTAGTAAGAAAAATACGAGGCCTTACCACGGCGCAAGAGACTTACCAAATCATCTAACACTGCCACTGCCATAACGACCAAGCCAACGACCATACCCATCTGCGGAACCCACAGCGAAATCGCCATAAGTCCAGGGCTAACGTCATTTGATATATAAGACTGCCAAGTATATTCGATGGCATTCCAACTCAACCATGACAGCACCATCAGCGCACAGATACAGACACAGGTCTCAATAATTCGCTTAGCCTTAGGGTCTAGTGAATCCACAATTAGGTTAACGCGAACATGTGAACCATGACGTAGCGAATAGGCCAAGGCCAAGAAGATAGATGCCGCAAGACAAAATCCCGCCAACTCGGTCACATCAATGACATAGCCAAACTGCCTACCCACTACCTGTACGATAATGGAGATTCCAATTGCGGCTAGAAAGGAGGCCGCTAAGCCACCCGTCAAGCGGTACACGTTATCCAGGAACTTTCTCATAACACATACCCCCTTGAATTATTGTGAATTATTACCCCACTTAATATACTCATCCAAAATCTGATTCCCCCTATCACTTGCATCAGCTCTCCAGGCCTCAAGAATTTTGTCACCAGCCATATCAATCGCTTGTTGCAGTTCATCGGATGCTTCGGCGACTTCCATACCATTTTCCTTCAGGGTCTCCCGGTTCTTCTCCGCACGCTCTATGCTCATTTCTCGACCACGGCCATAGGCATTCTCAGCAGCATCCAGCACGACCTTCTGAAGCTCCTTGTCCAACGCTTCGAACGCCTCATTATTCATGACTAAAGCATTAAAGTTATGCATCGTGCCCGTATACACAAAGTGATCAACATAATCCCATACCTGCACATCAATGCCGGTTTGCGCACTTGTGAACAAAGACTCGATCATATTCGTAGAAAATGCCTGGGGGACTTCTGAAAAAGGCAAATTGCTTGCATTAAAGCCTAGCTCTTCAGCCATCAGCTGTGTTGGGTGGGAATAGATTCTTATTTTCATCCCATCAATATCCTCTGGGGACGAGATTGGGCGGTCTGCAAAGAATCCCTGACCTGGCCAAGCGACATAAACCAATGGCATGATCCCCTGCTCAGCCAGTACGTCTTCATAGTAGGGCTGAAATAGCTCATTCAATTGATATGCTTCTTTATAACTCGTTGCTAGCCCAGGAAGACCATCAATACGAAAAATGGGATGTTCATTGCCATAAGAACCTAGCCGGATCTCACCCAGTTGAACAACTCCCCTTTGTACCGCTCTTTTTATTTCATCATGGCTTATCAAAGTACTATTTGTTCGCATATCAATGGCAATTTGACCATCGCTATTATTTTCAACCTCTTTGACAAACTCACGCAGATTTTCTGTGAAGAAGCTATCTTCTGGATAGCCTGTCGCCATCATCCATGAGACTTCAGCTTGAGCCATCGATGTAGACGACATTCCAAAGACTGCAGCAACGGACATTAGATATTTATTCTTAGAATTCATAAAATCTCCGATTTATATAATTTTCTGGCTTTACATTTACAAAGCAGCGACTACTGTGACGAAATCTACCATTAGCCAATCTGCCTGATGGGCCTTCATTTGTTTTTGCGAACACATCCCAAGCTGCCAAAGCGCGGGGCACCGAACAACAAAGTAAAAACCATCAACAAACAAGTATTACTTTCTTTAGCGCTGACTGAGCGTAGATAGAGTACCGTCTTATGGTGGGGTCGAAAGTCATATCGGTTATGGAGAAACCCCTTGGACACCTGATTCCATCATTGGAACTGAGCAGCTACCTCTAGGCTGGCGGCCTCACTAAGCAAGTGATACGGCTATTCCTTACCATGACAAGACAACACCAACAAAACAGCCAAGAATAGCTTTAATACTTACAAAAAATTTTCCCATTAAGCATATGACGGTATAAACAGGGTCGTCAGCACCAAATACCCAGTTCCCAATAGGCCATAGCAGCCATGAAGTGGCCGTTTGAGGAAGCTGGCTAAGATGACATGGCATAGGCTTGACCAATACTGGATCTCAACTATAAGCAAGAAATAATTGTGTGAGCGCAGCTTATACTTGGTTGTCCACAGCACGAGTCATATATAGGTTGAGAAATGTTATCGAGTAGAAACTCAAATAAAACCACTAACGAATATAAAAGCCTTCGAGGAAACTACAATGAATGAAGAAGCTTCTGAAAAAGATAAAAAGCCAATATCTTTACTTCTTTCCATAGCACCAATAATCATCACTCTTGCACTTCTTATCATTCAGCTCTTCATTTTCAACGGGGATGCACATATACCACTAATTATAGGTGTTGCAATAGTGGCATCTATTGGCTGGTATCTTGGATTTAGATGGCAAGATATAGAAGATGGCATGACTGAAGCATTAAAGCCGGCTATCACAGTTATCGGAGTACTGATGACGATCGGCATGCTAATTAGCACTTGGATAGTATCGGGCACAGTGCCCTTATTTATAACAATTGGCGTAGATATTCTTTCTCCGGCATTCTTTTTGCCGCTAGCCTGTATCATATGCTCTTTTACTGCTTTACTTACAGGGACGTCTTGGGGCACCACCGGTACCATTGGTCTGGCTCTCATCAGTATTGGCGAAGTACTTGGTATACCCATCCACTATACAGCGGGCGCTGTTATCTCTGGCGCATTTTTTGGGGACAAAATCTCACCACTTTCAGAGACAACCAATGCTGTACCTGTAATGGTTGGGACTGATTTATGGACACACATTAAAAACATGCTGCCATCGACTGTTCCAGCCATGGTAATTGCTATCATTATTTATTTCTTCTTAGGCTATGGGGCAGCTAATGAGCAAGAAAGTATTACAAGAATTTCGGAAATAAAAAATGCCATAGCATCAACTTTTAATATTTCCTGGTTCTTACTTCTACCACCCATCGTAACTGGATTCATGTGTTTTAAAAAACTTCCAGCGCTTCCCGCCATGTTTTCTGGAGTAATTGTAGGAGGCATTGTAGCCCTTGTATTTCAGCAAGTTACCATTGGCACTTTATTCAATGCAATGATGAATGGGTATAACATAACAACGGGATCAAGCAACCTTGATGAGCTATTAGGTCGCGGCGGCCTCATGTCCATGATGTATATCATTTCCCTTATGATGATTGCGCTAGCATACGGTGGGCTTCTTTTAAAAATTGGAAGTATTCAAAAAATCGTAACAAGCATCGTCACAAAATTAAAAAGCCGCGGCAGCCTTGTTACAGGGACAGTTTTTACTTCTCTTGGTATCACTGGCGTCAGTGACCAGTGGGTTGCATACACAATCACCGGACAAACTTTTTCTCCCGCTTTCAGGGGAATGGGGTTATCAACTTCGAATGTTTCTCGCATCGCTGAAGATACTGGGACTCTTTGCGCTCCGCTGTTCCCTTGGACCTCAGCCGGCGTTTTCATTGCAGGGGTCACCGGAGTTCAAACGCTGCTTTATGCGCCGTTTGCCTTTGCTTGCTGGTTAAGCCCTCTATTTGATCTCTTATGGGGTTGGACTGGTCGATTTATACCCAAAGCGACTAACGAAGACATCGCACGCTGGGAAGAGAATAACGAACCTATTCTTGTTCGAGGAAAATGGAAAGAAGGAAAAGTAGATCCAGCTTTAGCTAACTATATTCGCGAACAGAACACTGTAGAAGAAAAACAGTTTGCCAAGAGTTAGAAAGTTGTAGATAAAAGAGGCTTGCCCTTCTCAAAACCAAGAAGTCGGCAAGCCTCATTATTACAGTTACCCCTTCACTCAGAAGGAAAATGGTAGTCTATGATTGCACGATTGGATACTGCTAATCTGCTATACATTGAAAACAAGTTTCCCCATTACCTTCACTTCCTCAAAGCCCTCAAGAAGACTAATTTTGAGGGTGAAATAGCGCCTGATTATGCCAACCGTACCGTGCTGGCGACGGATAACTCGATTTATCAGCGCCTTCCCCAGGCGGCAGTGTTTCCCAAACACGCAGAAGACCTGGAGCGCCTCGCCAAGCTAGCCTCCGAGCTGTCCCATCGGGATATCGTGCTGACACCGCGGGGCGGCGGCACCGGCACCAATGGCCAGTCGCTTACCGACGGCATCGTGGTGGATGTCTCCCGCCACATGAATCAAATCCTCGAGATTGACGTGGAAGCACGCCGGGTGCGGGTACAGGCGGGTGTCGTTAAAGACCAACTAAACGCCGCGCTCAAGCCCCACGGACTGTTTTTTGCCCCGGAATTGTCCACCTCCAACCGCGCGACGATCGGCGGAATGATCTCTACCGACGCCAGCGGCCAGGGCAGCTGCGAATACGGCAAAACCCGCGACCACGTCCTGGCACTCGACACCGTTTTGCTGGGCGGTAAGCACTTACATAGCCACCCACTCAGCGCCGATGAAGAGCGCCAGGCCTGCCAGCAGGACGGTATTGTCGGCCGCGTGCACGCCACCGCCGCCGAGATTATCGACCAGCAGCGCGAACTGATTGACGCCACCTT
>Ga0209345_10004573_pt1 | contig 13281 bp, 10 predicted proteins | sample Cruoilmetagenom7_FD_187294 | JGI IMG/M metagenome (GOLD analysis project Ga0209345, IMG submission 187294) | Oil polluted marine microbial communities from Coal Oil Point, Santa Barbara, California, USA - Sample 7 (SPAdes) (version 2) | ecosystem: Environmental > Aquatic > Marine > Oil seeps ...
CCAGCCATAACACCCGGCGGGCGCCCAGATCACGTTCCAGCCGGGCTTCGATCTGGGCGCGGGTTAAATCGGGGTTGCGATTGGGGTTGAGCAGGCATTGCTGGGTTGTCACCATCAAACCGGTGCCATCACCATCGAGCGCGCCGCCTTCGAGAATCCAATCCCGCTTTTCCAGAGGCAGGCTGGCATCGCGGGCCAGTTCGGCCCCGATGGTCTGGTCGCCTGCCATTAGATATTTGCCGCCCCAACCGTTAAAACCAAACCGCATTGCCTTGCAGCCATGCCCATCGCAAACCACCAGCGGGCCGGTATCGCGCAGCCAGATATCGCCAAAGATGCGCCGTTCCAGCTTGACCGATGCGCTGACCAATTGCCGCGCGCGCGCTTCGTTGGCGGCATCGCGCACCAACAAGCGGACTTCTTGCCCGCTTTGGGCCACGGCATTGGCGAATGCGGCAATCTGTTCCTGCGCGCGGCCTAAATAGCCGGGCCATTCCTGCGCATCATGAGGAAAACCGATCCACAGCCATTCTTGGGGCGCCCATTCAGGCGGCATCACAAAGGTCATTATGCGCGGCGCTGGTTCAACAGCCGTCCTTGGATTTGCAGCTATCATCGCGAAGGGCGCGAAATTCGTCGCCCTTGGTCCAATTGGGCCAGCTTTCACTAGTCGCCAGCATCCTGCCGAGGCGGTAATAGATTTGTAGATCCTGCATCACGCCGGTCCAATCCCAATCTTCGTCAAATTCATCATTGGGGCCGTGATAGGCGTTGGCGCGGTAGGCATCTTCATAGGCTGCCCCTGCTGCCGCGCCGCCATTCACCAGATCACCGCCGCCCTTTACATACAGCATTGGCAAACCCCGTTTTGCAAAGCCAAAATGGTCGGACCGGTAATAATATCCTTTTTCCGGGGCCATTTCAGGCACGGCAATCCGGCCTTCGTCGCTGAGCGCTTTCTCCAGATAGGCATCGAGCTGTGATTTGCCCGGGCCAATGACAACAATATCCTTTGCTGGCCCCGCAAGCGATAGCGCGTCCATATTAACCCCGCCGACTGTCTGGCTCAGCGGGAATACCGGATTGGCGGCATAGAAATCTGATCCAAGCAGCCCGGCTTCTTCTGCTGTGACTGCCAGAAAAACCAAACTGCGATTTGCAGGCCCCGCTTTGGCTTGCGCCTGCGCCAATGCCACCAGCGCGGCGGTGCCGGTGGCATTGTCGATTGCACCGTTGCAAATATCATCGCCGGATGCATCAGGCGTGCAGCGGCCCAAATGGTCCCAATGCGCGGTATAAAGCACATATTCGCTGGGATGCTCGGTGCCGGGCAATTGGCCGATCACATTTTGCGATGCAAATTTACGAATATCATTATTGAATCTGGTTGAAACCCTCAGCCCGAGCGGAACGGCGGTGAAACCTTTTTCTTTTGCCGCCGCCGATAGCGCGGCCAGTTCCTGTCCGGCCGCCGCGAGAATTGTTTCAGCGGCGGGTTTCTGGATCCAGCCATTCATTTGGCTCAGCTGCGGGGCATCTGCGCTGCGCTGGGCATAGGCCTGCGGCCCGCTCCAACTGCTTTCGACCACTTGCCAGCCATAGGCTGCGGGAAATTCATCATGGATTATGATAGCGCCGGCCGCGCCCTGCCGCGCAGCTTCTTCATATTTGTAGGTCCAGCGGCCATAATATGTCATCGCCCGCCCGTTGAAGGGCCCTTCCAGCCCTTGCGTTTCATAATCGGGATCGTTGACCAGAATGACTGCCGTTTTGCCCTTCATGTCCAGGCCAGCGTAATCATTCCAGCCTTTTTCAGGGGCGTTGATCCCGTATCCAACGAATACCAGTTCGCTATCCTCGATAGTGATCTGGGCATCTTCGCGATAGGTCACACCGACCCAGTCTTTCGATGGCATAAAGCTGAGGTCAGCTGGCCCGCCGGAGATTTTTAGCGGGGCAAAGTTTTTGCCGGTGATTTCCACCAGCGGCACATCTTGCACCCACGATCCCTTATTGCCCGGCGTCAATCCGGCAGCTTTGAATTCCTTGATCAGCAGGGCGACGGTTTTGTCTTCGCCTGCTGTTCCCGGCATCCGGCCTTCAAATTCATCGGAGGATAATGTCCTGGTGACATCCTTCATCGTATCCACCAAGATTTCGCCCGCCGCGACATCGGGAATGTCCAGCGTATCGGCCCCATTGTCAAAGGCAGTGCAATTTGCAAGCGATAGGCCCAGCGCAATTACGGCGGCGGCACATGTGACCGTACGAAGCATTCAGACGTTCTCCGGGCGAGTGAAATTGGGAAACGCTTTGTTGCAAAACTGGCGTGTTCGGGCAAGCCTGATGCTTGCGTCCCGCCCCGCAGGCAGGCAGTGGTTAAGACATGCACGTTGATTGGGAAAATGCGATTCATCGCGCGCGCACCAATGCACCGTTTTTGGCGCGCGGCCTTGAACGATTGCCTGATCTTGCCGCTTTGTTGGCCCAAGGGCGTAGCGAAGATGCGCTGGCCTGGGCCCGGCAGGCAGGCAGCGGATCTGAAGATACCGCAGTGCAGCTTAGGCGGGAACGTTTAGCCTATGCCGTGGCGCTGGCAGTGGGCGATCTGGCCGGGGCATTTTCCGTTGCCGAGGTGATGGGGCAATTGTCCGATTTGGCCGACCGCGCATTGGATACCGCCATTTCCGCGGTGATCCGGCGGCGTTTGCCCGATGCCCAGCCTGCCGGGCTGATTGCGCTGGCGCTTGGCAAACATGGCGCAGGCGAATTGAATTACAGTTCGGACATTGATCCAATTTTGCTGTTCGATCCGGAAACCTTGCCCCGCCGAAGCCGGGATGAACCCGGGGAGGCAGCCCAGCGTTATGCCCGTGAAATCGTGCAGATGTTAACGCAAATGACGGCAGAGGGTTACGTTTTCCGCGTTGATTTGCGCCTGCGCCCGGCATCAGAAGTTAGCCCATTGGCAATTTCGCTGGGCGCGGCGCTGTCGCATTACGAATCCTCTGCGCTGACATGGGAAAGGGCGGCCTTTATCCGTGCGCGTGCATGTTCCGGTGATGTGGCGGCAGGCGAGGCTTTTCTGGCGGCGATCCGGCCTTTTATCTGGCGCCGCAACCTTGATTTCGGGACGATCGAGGAAATCGGGCGGTTGACCGCGCGGATCAGGGATAATTACCGCGGGCCCAAACATCCCGGGCCGGGTTTTAATCTGAAACATGGCCGCGGCGGTATCCGCGAGGCGGAGTTTTTTGCCCAGACGCATCAATTGATCCATGGCGGGCGCGATCCATCACTGCGGCTGCGCGGCACCCGGCCTGCCTTGGATGCGCTTGCAGCAGCCGGATTGATTTCAACCAGTGATGCTGAAATTGTCGGCGCCTCCTATGATCGGCTGCGGGTGCTTGAACACCGGCTGCAGATGGTGGCGGACCAGCAAACCCATGCGCTGCCATCTGGCGAGGCATTGGATAATGTGGCCCAGCTTGAAGGGTTGGAAAATGGCGCTGCGCTGGTGGCACAAGTAACCGCCCTGACCGACGCGGTGGGAACCCGGTTCGACCGGTTGATCGGCGGGCAAAACACCGCTGTTTCAGGCGCAGAGCCCGGTTCTGCCAGCGCGGTAAAGCGGCCAAATGATTTGCCAAGTGAACAGCAGGACGCGCCGCAGGAAGAGCAGCTGGAAGATCGGCTTACCCGGCTGGGCTTTGCTGATGCCGGGCCCTTGGCGCTGCGGATTAAAAGTTGGACCGATGGCCATTTTCGCACCTTGCGTAGCCCGGCTGCCTGCGCTGCATTTGAAACGCTATTGCCCAATCTGCTGGAGGCATTGTCCGAGGCGCCAGAACCAGCCCATGCAATTCTGCGGTGGGAAGCGCTGCTGGCCGGTGCGCCCAGCGCGATCAATTTGTTCCGCTTGCTCGAAGCGCGGCCCGCCCTGCTCGATCAATTGGTCAAAATCCTGGCTTTGGCACCGCCTCTGGCTGACGAATTGGCGCGCCGCCCGGCATTGCTTGATGCACTGATTGACCGCAGTGCGCTGCTATTGCCGGGCAGCGCATCTGATTTGGCCGATGCAATGACGCGCGCTGAAGATGAAGGTGATTATGAACGCCGGCTCGACCGGATTCGGATTGTCACCAGCGAAAAACGTTTCGCATTGGGCGTGCAATTGATCGAGGCGGCGCATGATCCGCTGGAAATCGGGGCGGCGCTGTCACGCTTGGCGCAGGCGGCAATTTCAGTTGCTGCAACCGCGGCGGCTGAGGAATTTGCCAAGGCGCATGGCCGCGTGCCCGGCAGCGGTTTGGTGGTGCTGGGTTTGGGGCGGCTGGGCGGCGGGATGCTGACCCATGCTTCTGATCTGGATATCGTCTTTCTGTTCACCGGATCGCATAGCGACCAATCCGATGGCCCGCGGCCATTGGGCGCGACCCTTTATTACAATCGTCTGGCCCAGCGGGTGGGCGGGGCATTAAGTGTGCCCACCGCGCAAGGCGCGCTTTACGAAGTGGACACAAGATTGCGGCCTCAGGGCGCCCAAGGCCCGCTGGCGGTCAGTTTCGACAGCTTTGCCCGTTATCAGGAAGAAAGCGCATGGACGTGGGAACATATGGCGCTCACCCGTGCGCGCCCGATTTTCGGATCGCCGCCCGCGATGCGCGAGCTGGATCAGATCATCACCAATGTTCTGGCCGCGCCGCGCGACCCCGCCAAACTGCGCGAAGATTTATTGTCGATGCGGGAGCAGATGGCCCGTCACAAGCTGCCCAAGGGGGTGCTGGATGCCAAATTGCACCGCGGCGGGTTGGTCGATCTTGAATTTCTGATCCACTATTTGCAATTGCGCGAAAATAGTGCGCTTCACCCTGATCTTGGGGTCGCCCTTGGGCAATTGGTCAAAGCTGGTTTGCTGCCCGAACAATTGCCCCGCGCGCATGATTTGATGACCCGGATGCTGGTGGCGGCGCGTTTGCTCAGCCCCGATTTTGCCCGGCCTGCGCCTGCCTCGGCAAAGGCATTGGCGCAGGCTTGTGGATGCGATAATTTCGATTCATTATTGCAGGAATTTGCCGCCGCGCGCCGCGCAGTGGCCGATGCCTGGGCCCAGATATTTAACAACCCCTTGGAGCTGATCTGATGAGCAAATTTTCTACTGGCGATGCTATGCCCGATATAGCCATGGAAACCCCCGAAGGCGGCAGCGTGAAAGCGTCTGACTTTGCCGGGCGCAAATTGGTGCTGTTTTTCTATCCCAAAGACAACACCCCTGGTTGCACCACAGAGGCGAAAGAATTTTCTGCGATGAAGGCTGAGTTTGAGCAGGCCGGCGCGGCGATTTTGGGGGTGAGCAAGGATACACCCAAGAAACATCTTAATTTCATCGCCAAGCATGATTTGACGGTGGCACTGGCCAGTGATGCGGAAACCGGCGGGCTGTCCGATGCGCTGGGCATATGGGCCGAAAAAAAGAACTACGGCAAAGTCTATATGGGCATGGTCCGCACGACCTATTTGGTCGATGAAAAGGGCGTAATTGCCCAAGTGTGGAACAAGGTGAGAGTGAAAGACCATGTAGCGCAAGTGCTGGAAGCGGCCCGGGCGCTTTGACCAGCCCGCAGGCCGCTATGGGAACAAATGCCTCGGGCAATGCTGCAATTACTAGTGTAGCATCCTCCATATGCGCCGCGCTGCAGACCGCTGAGCCCCGCGCTAAGGTGATGGCGGCCCGCAGCGCAGCGCGGGCATGGCGTCAGGGCCAGCTTGCCTTCACCTTCGATGCAATGCTGCCAGACCAGCCCGCATGGCCAGACCAGCCAGCCCTGTTGCCGCCTGCCCAGATGCCCCGGCGCGGGCGCGGTTCCCGCCATGGCCGCATCGCCATGTGGCATGCGCTGGCCCATATCGAATTTGTCGCGATTGACCTTGCTCTTGATATGGCGGGCCGGTTTGGGGAGGGGATGGGGCCAAAATTTGTCGGTGATTTTCTTTCGGTCGCCGCTGATGAAGCAATGCATTTCGCGCTGATTGACCGCAAATTGCGGGCCCTTGGTAGCCATTATGGCGCGCTGCCGGCGCATGGCGGCTTGTGGGAGGCGGCACGCCAGACCAATCATGACGTCGCCGCGCGGCTGGCGATTGTGCCCATGGTATTGGAGGCGCGCGGCCTCGACGTCACTCCGGCCATGTTGGAGCGGGTCCGGTCACAAGGGGATATGAATGGGGCGCAAATCCTAGCGCGAATCCTTGACGATGAAATCCGGCATGTCGCAATTGGCACCAAGCATTTTATCGCAATTTGTGAAAAATCGGGTGAAACACCGCAAAAACGCTGGAAATCCTTGGTTAAAACGTATTTTCGGGGGTCCGTTAAGCCGCCATTCAACGACTCGGCCCGTCTTGCAGCCGGTTTGTCGCGAGACTTCTACGCCAGTGTTGCGTCATAAAGAATTCCGCGGTTAGTCCATGATCAAAGAGATAATGGGGGTCTGTAAGATCTCAAATAAGCAGTTCCATGGTGGCCGCCAGCTGGCGGCGGGATGTGGATCAAAGTCTTTTACGTTGCCAAAAGGCGGCGCAGAAAAGGGAATATGTGTGGCCGCGTTTCTGAAGAAAAGCCGGATGGCTGTGATGGCCGTGATTGCATCGGGCTACATGATCTTGGGCGCCCACCCAGTGTTTGCCAAAAACACTGCTTCATCCGCAGCTGTCACTGCAGCGGCACCTAACAATGCGCTATCGCCGATGAATGGCGGTGATGAACGGTTTCGCTATCTGTTCAGCAGCTGGGAAGCGACGGGCAACGGCGATCTTACAGGGTCTGACACTGGCGGGGCTATTGCCATCCCTTCGCGTATGCCTTTGGCCGCGGCGATTTTGACCAGCAATTACGGAATGCGCACGCACCCGGTTCTGGGCGGCCGGCGCAATCACAAGGGCGTGGATCTTGCTGCGCCAACGGGCACCCCTGTCTATGCGACGGCTGATGGTCTTGTGGCCAAGGCCAAACGGTTTAGTTCTTATGGCCTGTTCATTCAGATTGAACATGGCGCCAATTTGCAAACTCGTTTTGCCCATATGTCCAGATTGGCTGTCACAGCAGGGCAAAGGGTCCGCAAGGGTGAATTGATCGGTTATGTGGGTTCAACCGGCCGTTCGACCGGCCCGCATCTTCATTATGAAGTCCGGGTCGAAGGCGTGGCGGTTAATCCGATCCCTTATATGGTCGAATCTGATGCCCAGCAGGCTTTTGCGCTGCTTAATGGCAATGGCGGCCGCGGCGGACCAGAGTAAGCTGTTTTAGCCAGATGGGCTGAAAACCAGCTGGGTTGGGTTCAAAAATTCTTACCTCGTAAATGGCGTCTGATTGCAGGCGGCGCGCCATCTTTTCTCTTGTTCCTTAAACCGGCTTGGTTAGACTACCCCGCGCAAGGGGAGTTAAATGCATCCAATATCTTACGCGCAAACCCGCCCTGATCACCCAGCCATAATAATGGCGGGCAGCGGCGAGACAGTAACCTATCGCCAATTGGACGAGGCAGCCAATCGTATAGCCCATTGGCTGCGAGCGCAGGGCCTGAAGGCCGGCGATTCGTTCGGCCTGCTGATGGAAAATTGCGCGCGTTATCACGAGGTGATTTGGGCCTCGCAGCGTGCAGGGACGGTGGTGGTGCCGATCTCCACCCATCTAACCGCTGGCGAAGTTGCCTATATTCTGGACGATAGTGACGCGAAATTGCTGATTTCGACGCCGAAATTCACCGGATTGGTGGATCAGATGCGCTCTGAAGGAATGGATTTGCCATTGCTGTCGTTTGGTGCAGAGGGCGAAAATGCGGCTGAATTGGTATTGGCCGCTTTCCCAACTCACGCCATCAAGGATCAATCCGCCGGGCGCAACATGGTCTATAGTTCGGGCACGACAGGCCGCCCAAAGGGCATCGTTCCTGCCCCGCCCGCCGATCCTGATGTGCAGGCCCCCCCGCCAATTGTGCAGGTGGCCACGCAGGTTTGCCAGATCTCAGGGGATGGTAGTTCGATCTACCTTTCCCCTGCACCGATGTATCATGCAGCGCCGCTGGGCTGGACCAGCACCATTCACCGCTTGGGCGGCACAGTGGTGATCATGGAAAAATTCGATGTTGAAGATGCGCTTGCAGCCATCGAAAAATACCGCATCACCGACAGCCAGTGGGTGCCAACCCATTTCGTGAGGATGCTCAAACTGTCAGACGAAGTGCGCGGCCGTTACGACCTTTCATCCCATAAACACGCGATCCATGCAGCCGCACCTTGCCCGGTGGAAATCAAGCGCGCGATGATCGAATGGTGGGGGCCGATCCTTTATGAATATTACGCCGGCAGCGAAGGCAATGGCATGACCTTGTGCAACAGCGATGAGTGGCTGGCGCATCCTGGCACCGTTGGCCGCCCGGTTATGGGCACAATCCATATTTGCGATGATGCAGGAGAGGACGTTGCGCAGGGCGAAGAAGGCGCGATTTATTTCGAAAGCGCGACCCCGTTCCGCTATCATAAGGATAAGAAAAAGACCGCCGAGGCAACCCATTCGCGCGGCTGGACGACTTTGGGTGATATTGGGAAGCTGGATGAAGAAGGTTATTTATATCTGACCGACCGGCGTAGCAATATGATCATCTCAGGCGGGGTAAACATTTACCCGCAAGAGGTGGAAAATCTGTTGGTTGCCCACCCCAAGGTGATGGATGCAGCGGTTATTGGCGCGCCGGATGCTGATATGGGGGAATGTGTTGTCGCAGTGGTCCAGCCGATTGATATGGCCAATGATGGTGATGCGTTGACGGCAGAGCTTACCGCCTATTTGGAAGGTAAACTCGCCCGCTATAAAATGCCGCGCTTGTTTGATCTGCGCGCTGAATTGCCGCGCGAAGCCAATGGCAAGCTTTACAAGCGCAAGTTGAAGGAAGAATATCGCGCGCGCGCCGGAGCGGCTTGAGTAAACCGTTTGGGCTGCTGGGTGATTTCTTTGCCCGCAGCACCTCGGCGGCAGGTTTTACTGCAGGAATGGCCAGGTTTTTACTGCAAAATCTGGCCGTAAATGTTGATTATTTCAGCAGGCGTTCTGCGATCTGACGCACTTGTTCGCCCATATCGGGCCGCTCTAGCGCCATCGCCAGGGTTGCTTCCACAAAACCCAGCTTGCTGCCGCAATCGAAGCGGCGCCCGGCAAATGTAACGGCGTGGAATGGCTGGGCGCCGATCATCTTGGCCATTGCATCGGTTAACTGGATTTCGCCCCCTGCACCCTTGCCCTGATTTTCCAGTGTCCGCATCACTTCGGGTTGGAGGATATAACGCCCGGAAATAATCTTGTTCGAGGGAGCCTTATCAACCGGCGGCTTTTCCACCAGCCCTTTTACTTCGGTTAATGCGCCTGAAAACCCGTCGATGCTCGCGCCTGGATCAATCACGCCGTAATTTGGCACTTCTTCAGCCGCGACTTCCAGAACGCTGATCAGATTGCCGCCAACTTCATTATAGGCTTCGACCATTTGTTTCATGCAGCCCGGCGCGCCGACCATCAATTCGTCTGGCAGCAGGATTGCAAAGGGTTCATCGCCAACGATGGCGCGCGCGCACCAGATCGCATGGCCAAGGCCAAGCGGGACCTGTTGGCGCACGGTAATAATATCGCCCGGTGTTGCGCGCGTGGGATCAAGCACCTGCATATCTTTGCCGCGCGAACGCATTGTCGCTTCTAATTCATAGGCGACATCGAAATGTTCAACGATCGCGGTCTTGCCCCGGCCGGTGACGAAAATGATTTGTTCGATCCCTGCTTCGCGTGCTTCGTCCACTGCATATTGGATCAGCGGGCGATCTACGATCGGCAACAATTCCTTGGGGATCGCCTTGGTTGCGGGCAGGAAACGTGTGCCCAGCCCGGCCACAGGAAATACAGCTTTTTTGATCGGTTTGCGTGTGGTCATGGGTGTGCTCGTTACGGCGCGATGGCGCGCGGCGTCAACCGGGCGCTGCGGGTTTAAGCAGATCGCCCACCATCCAAGCTTGCCCTCATCGTACATCCGGCTAAACCGCCATAATGGACAAAATCATCATTCAGGGCGGCCAGCGTCTTTCTGGCACCATACCCATTTCCGGCGCAAAGAATGCTGCATTAACGCTTATCCCCTGCGCTTTGCTGACGGAAGAGCCGCTGACGCTGCGCAATTTGCCGCGGCTGGCGGATATTGACGGGTTTCAGCATTTGATGACGCAGTTTGGTGTTTCCACCAGTATTCAGGGCAACCGGCCAGAGGATTTCGGGCGTGTGGTTACCTATGAAGCGACCAGGCTCACCTCAACCACGGCGCCCTATGATCTGGTGCGCAAGATGCGGGCATCGATCTTGGTTCTGGGGCCGATGCTGGCCCGCGCGGGCGAGGCGACTGTGTCGCTGCCGGGCGGCTGCGCCATTGGCAATCGGCCAATCGACCTTCATCTTAAGGCGATGGAGGCGCTGGGCGCGACCATTGAAATGGCCCAAGGCTATGTTCGGGCCCACGCCCCTGATGGCGGCCTGCCCGGCGGCGATTTTGATTTTCCGGTGGTTTCGGTTGGCGCGACTGAAAATGCCCTGATGGCCGCAGTATTGGCCAATGGTACCAGCCGACTGACCAATGCCGCACGCGAACCTGAAATTGTCGATCTGTGTAATTTGCTGTGCGCGATGGGCGCAGAGATTGAGGGCATTGGTAATTCAGACCTGACCATCCACGGGGTGAAACGGCTGCACGGGGCGACCTACCGGGTGATGGCGGACCGTATCGAGGCTGGCTCCTATGCTTGCGCTGCGGCGATCACCGGCGGGGAAGTGCGGCTGGAAGGGGCCAAGGCAGACGAGATGACTGCCACATTGCAAGCGTTGCGCAATATTGGCGTGATGGTTGATAGCGATGCCAAAGGGGTGAATATTTCCGCTAATGGCCCGCTTAGGGCAACCAATCTATCGACCGCCCCCTATCCGGGGCTGGCCACTGATATGCAGGCCCAATTGATGGCGCTGCTGTGTCTGGCGCAGGGCACTAGCGTGCTGAATGAAACGATCTTTGAAAACCGTTATATGCATGTCCCAGAACTGAGCCGGATGGGCGCCCATATTGAAACCAGTGGGCGCACGGCCATTGTTCACGGTGTCGGGCAAATGACCGGCGCCCAAGTGATGGCCACCGATTTGCGCGCATCGATGAGCCTGGTGATCGCAGGATTGGCCGCCAAGGGTGAAACACAGGTTAGCAGGCTTTACCACCTCGACCGCGGCTATGAACGGCTGGAAGAAAAGCTCGCGCTGGTCGGCGCGAATATCGAGCGGGTGGGCGACGACTGAGCGCCGCCTCAAGGCTGCCCTGAAGGCTATTTCAGCGCCCAAAACCGGCTGTAATTATTGATCCTGAATTTCTGTTTGGGGCTGTGCTGGGCTTTCCAGATTTTGGCGGGCGGCAGCGTTGGCCAATGGGCCTTGCGTTTGCATTTGGGCCACCAGCCACACCCTGATTGCACCAGCAAGGCCGGGCGGCGTGGCCGATTGAATGCGTTCAGCATCAATCCGCGCAACCAGCGCATTGACCGGTATGCCTTGCGCCGCAGCAGCCGCTTTCAGCATATCCCAGAACATTGGTTCCAGACTGATCGAGGTTTTGTGCCGATCAATTTGGACCGAACGTTTGACAGGGGGATGATAGGGGACAGTGGTCACAGTTGGAGACTAGCGTGATCTGGGCGGCGGGCCAAACTCAATGTTGGATGCGTTTGCGCATTACGGTGATGCAGGCTTGGCCATGGGGCAGCGCCCACCCAGATTAACCCGCATCATTTCGTTCCAATTATCGAAGCGTATTTTATGAAAGGCCCCATCAGGCGTGGTGCCGGCATTGTTCGCCGCCGCCCCGATCGGGCCAACTTCCTGTTCCACCTTGGCTTAGTCTGTCACGCATGGCGCAACTTGCATTTGTGCCCATTCCCCTCACGGCAAGGGTGTTTGCAGGCAAAGAAAAACCCCGCCGAAGCGGGGACTGACAATGCCGGATCAACCCAATGGGCCGCGGAATGAATTTTTAGAAGCGGAACTGTGTTCCGACATAGACGGCCTGGCTGTCCTGCACTGAATCAGTGAGCGGCGCGATCCGGTCACGATCTTGCGATAAACGCACACCGGCGGTCACGTCCAAATTGCGCGATACCCGATATGCACCGCCCAGATCGACCCTTTGTTCGCCTAGCGATTCGAGCGTGCCCTTGCTGCGGCCAGCCGTGCCAATTTCAGTTTCCAATTCGATGCGCGGCTGGAATCGGCTGGGTTTGCCCTTGGTCTTGCTTTCCAATGGTTTGAATTCGGCAAGGTCAGGCATGGCGTCAAGCACGTTAGGGCCGCCTATATCCAGCGAAATCCCGGCCTTGGGCATGTCTGATATTTTGGTAAAGCCTTGATACCCGCGCGCTGCCCCCAGATTGTAGCGGGTGGGCCCAAGCGCCAGATTGCCTCGCCCTGCTTCTGCATGCGTTGCAGCCACGGCCGAGCGCACTGAAATTGCGCGTGCGGTCTGCTCATCAACACGAACGGCCACGGTATAGGTCCGGGCCTGAGAAGATGCCGTAGCGGCAGGGGTAAAACGAACGTTCTGCCCTTTGGCGCGTACGCTGGCGGCAAAACGGCGCGCCAATTGCGGGTCAACCGCAGCAGGGGTGAAGGGTGCGAATTTATCAGCAACCATGGGCGAATGATCGGTTTGACTATCACTCAGCGCGAGGCCGGCGCTCGGCAAGGCTAGGACAAGACCCGCAGCGGCGACAAGCGCCAGTGCGTTTCCGCCATTTCCTGCCTTGTTAGCCGACCGTGTCATTGCAGCCCTTTGTTTCATCCCTTGATGTTCAAAGCGCAAAGACCCTGAACATTTCCTGTATTGCACCATAACTGACAACGCGAATCTGCGGAGTCGCCACGAGGTTGAATAATAATAGTAAGCGTTAGAATCATTATTGGCCACATTTTTCCACAGGGTGAAGTGGATGATCGCGCGATGGTGTTGCACCATATCCACAGTGCGGGCCCAGCCTGCGCCGAAATGTCGCAGAATATGCCCCTTGCAGGCCGCCGCCTTCCAAGCCAGCCTGCGCTTGAATAATGCGCAGGCGGGCTTGCTGTATTGGGCGTTGCTGAGCGGGGCGCAGTGTGAATGCAAACCTTAATCACCGGGCCAATGGCCACCCTAAAGGCTGCCCAAATGAGGATCCAATTGA
>Ga0209345_10004574_pt1 | contig 13280 bp, 8 predicted proteins | sample Cruoilmetagenom7_FD_187294 | JGI IMG/M metagenome (GOLD analysis project Ga0209345, IMG submission 187294) | Oil polluted marine microbial communities from Coal Oil Point, Santa Barbara, California, USA - Sample 7 (SPAdes) (version 2) | ecosystem: Environmental > Aquatic > Marine > Oil seeps ...
CATCCTCTATGGGGAGTAAAAAAGGTTTGTCAATATCCCTTTTGGGCTCAGGAATAAAGGTATCTATGGCATCCATTAATTCAAAGATACACTTTGCCTCGTCACTGTCAGGATCATCACTCTGCAACGCCTGTAAGGCACTCCCTTTTATTATTGGAGTATCGTCCCCCGGAAAATCATATTTATCAAGAAGTTCCCGAAGTTCAAGTTCCACAAGCTCAATCAGTTCTTCATCATCCACCATATCGCATTTATTAAGAAAGACAACTATTCTGGGAACCCCAACCTGACGGGCCAGCAGAATATGCTCTCTGGTTTGAGGCATTGGACCATCATCTGCCCCCACAACCAGTATAGCACCGTCCATCTGAGCCGCTCCGGTAATCATATTCTTGATATAATCAGCATGGCCGGGGCAATCAACATGGGCATAATGCCGATTAGTCGTCTCATATTCAACATGGGCTGTTGCTATGGTTATGCCCCGTTCTTTTTCTTCGGGAGCTTTATCTATCTGATCAAAAGGAACAAAATCTGCAAGCCCCTTTAACCCGTTGTGCTTTGTAATGGCTGCTGTTAATGTGGTTTTACCATGATCAATATGACCTATTGTACCAACGTTAACATGTGGCTTTGTCCTCTCAAATTTTTCTTTAGCCATATTCGACACCTCCGTTTTTTCAAACATGGAGCCCACGACCGGAATCGAACCGGTGAACCTCTTCCTTACCAAGGAAGCGCTCTACCGACTGAGCTACGTGGGCACTCTTACCAGGCCAATATATATTCCCCAGCTAATATATATAAGCACCTTGGGAATTGTATTCTGCCATCAAAAAAAAATACCCCCACAACCTGATAACACCAATCCTGGTTCAATATTTTTTTTGTTGTTGAAATTAATTTTGATAACCTATATTTGATAACCTATAGATGATGCTATAAATATGGAGCGGGAGACGAGATTCGAACTCGCGACCTCCAGCTTGGAAGGCTAGAGCTCTACCAGCTGAGCTACTCCCGCTCATATGAAGCGTTCTGTATTAAATTTCACAAAATTTAATATCAGCGTCAAGAGGATACAAATATCCACAATTTAACCTAAAAAAAAAACCATGGAACTTTTTATCCAACTTCCCTAAATATAGCTAACCCTTTGAAAGAAGCAATGCAGTAAAGCGACCTGAGTCACACCTCAAATCTCCTACATAAGCTCACCTAATGGCTGGTGGTGGGGGGAGGATTTGAACCTCCGAAGGCGCTGCCGACAGATTTACAGTCTGTTCCCTTTGACCACTCGGGAACCCCACCAGATTCATGCTTAAAAGAATAACGCTTATTTAAATCATGGAGCCAGAGACAGGAGTTGAACCCGCGACATCCTCATTACAAGTGAGGCGCTCTACCGACTGAGCTACTCTGGCAAGTGCATTCTGCACCAGTTTTAAAAATGAATATATAAACTTTTTCCAAAAAGAAATCAAGGACTGTTATTTACAGTATAAGGGATATAGAGCAAAATATCTCTTTTTTTTTCGTAATATCAGCTTTTTTCACTTTTTTTTACCTATTAGCATATTTCAAGCAAAATATACTAATAACTTCTAAAGCTTTTGATTCTATAAAAAATTTTTTACCTGCTTATTATGATTTAACTCATAGCCAGCACGCTGCACTAATTTTTTAACTTCTCCTGTATACTTGGTGGCGCATTTAATCACCCCCGCTGCAAGTATTATATCATAGGTCTTAAAGGAAGTTGCGTTATATTTATCAAGATTTTTCTTAAGCCTTCCTATAAGAGGTTTTTCCCCCTTTTTGTCTGTTTCAAGGGCCAGAACAGCAAATCCATTATCACCAAATTTAGCAATTATATCTGAATCTCTATATGTTTTTTTTAGTATTCCACACAATGCATTAATGGATATGATCTCTTCGGCCTCACCATATTTCTTGCTGATGGCATCACGATTAACTATATCAACCATAAGGATAATGGTTTGCACACCTTTCCTGTTAGCAAGCTTTATCTGGTGATCTGCAAGCAGATAAAAGCCTCTGGGATTATACATGCCTGTAGCCTGGTCAGTTAAGGCAAAATCCGACGCTACCCCGTCTAAATCTTTTTGTAAAATATCTTTTTCTTCTAAAAGATTCTCTACCTCAAGCAAAACCCCCTTATATTTTTGCAGGGCTTTTATGATTTCATTGGAGTCAGTTGCATGCTCTATTATGAGATATTGTTTTTCTTTTAAAGAAAATGCGGTTGCATGGCAATAATGTACATCATGCTCATGATCAACTTCTGTCCACCACCCTGATCCTATGGACTTAGAAGTTTCCGGTTCACCACTCCAAATTTTACCCGCTTCCATTATAAAATTTTCAAGAAAGGGGAAGATACTTTCAGGATTTAGCCTGGGGCTATCCATCTGCATGGAGGGATCAATTTTTTTTACCCACGAAGGCAACACGCCAATAACATCGAACAATAAATCATTCTTAAATTCCAGAGCCATCATATCCATGGCTGCAATGAGACCCGTTATATCTTTTTTTCCCACGCCGTTATTATCCTTTAAGGGAGCCGGAAGAAATTGGAAATTCTCTAATTATCCAGCATTTTTTCAATTAAAGAAACAAACGCTCCATTTATACCCCTGCCGGTTTTAGCACTGACCACTACTACTTCCCAGCCTTTAGCAACCAGTTCATCAATGGCATCCCTTTTAATTTTGGTTCGATCTTTTAAATCAGTTTTATTCACCAGGCAGATAAAAGGTAATTTGCCCAGGGCCAATTCTATTTTTTCATGGAGGGAGATGGCGGAATTGATTGTTGAAATACGGGTGGCATCCAGCACAAGAAAATATCCGTCCATGACGGCTAAAAAATCGATATTAATCTTTTCGACCCTATCTTCTCCGCAAAAATCCCAAATCGAAAGAATAATATTTTTCCCATCAAAATTTAATGTTTTGCTGTATCTGGAAATACCCATCGTAAAATTATAGTTTTTTGGAATTTTATTAGCAATATAACGGAGAAGGATACTGGTTTTGCCTGTAGCCACAGCACCTAAGATACATATTTTTTTTTCCAAAGGTTCCTGCAACGCGTCCATGTCTGATAAAAACATTGTCTCTTCAATTCCCTGCACCTCAAGGAATGTGCTGGTATCAGATACCATGGCAACAGTCTGCATAACCTTTTCTTCGACATCTATCTCCCTTGCAAAGAGATCCTTTATATAACTGGTAAAAGCCCAGGGGCTGGTTCTCAACCCAAGTTCATGCATGCAATTTTCAACATCTAAAAGCATATCCCAGCACGTCTGATAGCGATCTTCCAAATCCTTGGCAAGGGCTCTGATGATAATATTACGGAGGGCCATGGGAAGACCTTTTACAATATTTTCCGGAGGCTTGAAATCAGCCTTTCGAACTTTGGCGAGTATCTGAAAGGTATCACCTTCAAATAATCTTTTCCCGGTTATCATCTCATAAAGAATAGAACCTATGGCAAAAATATCAGACCGGGGATCAAGAGCCTTCCCTTCGGCTTGCTCCGGGGACATATATGCAACCTTCCCCTTGATCGTTCCCATCTGAGTAGCTGTATTCTGACTGGAAGCCTTGGCAATCCCAAAATCTATTATTTTCACCTCCCCTTCATAGGTAATAAAAATATTGGGGGGACTTATATCTCTATGGATTATATTAAACGGCTCTCCCTTGAGATTTTTAAGGCTGTGGGCATAATAAAGACCTTTGCAAATGGCTGCAATTATATAAAGAGTTTTTTCAAGCCCAATCGGCTGACACCTTTGCTTTGAAAGATCAATAGTCTCTTTCAGGTTCTTTCCTGACAGATACTCCATGGCAATAAAGAGGTCGGTTTCCATTTTACCGAAGTCATATATTCGGATGATATTCTCATGCTCAAGAAAGGCAGCCAGCCTGGCTTCATCAATAAACGATTCCACCAGCCTCTCTTCGCCTGCCAGATGGGGTAATATTTTTTTGATGGCGATCAATTTTTCAAAGCCTTCATCACCGGTGAGCTTGGCCCGATAAAGTTCAGCCATACCCCCAACTGCAATCTGGTCAAGTAGCAAATATTTTCCAAACCTAACTGGTTGAAACGTTTTCATAAGTAATCCCCAGATTCACAGGTTAACAAGCTGCGCAAAGATTATCTTTCCTTAGGCATTTATAAAATTTTGATCCAAAAAAAACAAATAGAAATCTTCAAAGTAAAAATTTAAGCAGGAAATAATGAACTAAGAATCTATGAACATTTTTTTAATAAGGAACGGGGACGAAATAAGTTCGCAATTTTAAGTGTTGAGGCGCCTGCCTGGCAAGGCGCGAAAGCGGAGTAATATCAAGATATTGCTACGCTTTTGTAACGCAGTCCGGCAGGATGCATCGACGCTTCAAATACCAAGTTATTTCGTCCCCGTTCCTAAGTATAAAATATAAATTCAAAGATTGAACAAAATAAGAAGATTAAGCCAGGGGGAAAAAGGGAGAAACTGTTTTGCATTACCTGATTTATTTAATTATTTGCCGTTAAATATTAAGCTTAAAATTATACATGATCCAAAGCCGCCTGGTGCTTAGCAGATAAAATCGGTGTATTAAAGACAAGGGCCGACAAGTCTCCAGACTTGCTTATATCCAGCTGCAATGCATCCTTATCAATTTCAAAATATCGTGATATTGTGTCGATTATATCCCTTTGCAAATCCTTTAAAACATCATCAGAAATTTCCAGGTTATCGTATATTAAAGCAAGCTTAAGTCTTTTTTTTGCTGTTTCACAACTATTATTCTTATTTCCAAAAAACTTTTGGAATATTTCAGCAAACATTTTACCCCCTTTTTTTTACCTGAGCCAATTTTTTATCTTCTGCAAAAAGCCTGTGCCATTGCACGGGACCTGAATCGGAAGATCTGGATGACCATCAAGCCTCATGGCAATCCGTTTAAATGCCTGCCCTGCTTTGGAACCCTCAAGCATAACAAGTGGTTTACCCATATTTGACGAAACAATCACATGCTCATCAGATTCAACCAATCCCACCAAATCGATGGAGAGGATATCGGTCACATCTTCGTGACTTAGCATATTGCCACTTTTCACCATCTGAGGGTTGATTTTGTTTATAATAAGCCTGGGAGTAATGGACCGGGCATAAAGGAGACCTATTACCCTGTCGGCATCACGAACCGAAGAGACCTCAGGGGTACAGATAACCACTGCTTCAGTAGCAGCCGCAACAGCATTTTCAAAGCCTTGCTCAATTCCTGCGGGGCAATCCAAGAGAACAAGATCAAATTCTGTTTTTAAAATTTTTCCAAGGGTGACCATATCTTCAGGCTTTAATGCAGCCTTGTTATCACTTTGAGATGCGGGTATAAGAAACAGATTATCAATTCTTCTATCTTTTATGGCAGCCTGGGAAAGCTTGCATTTATTCTTAACCACATCAACAATATTAAAGACAATACGATTTTCCAATCCCATAACCACATCAAGATTTCTAAGGCCGATATCCATATCGACCACAGCCACCCGTTTACCAGCCATGGCCATTGCTGCTCCGATTGAAGAGGTTGCAGTGGTTTTTCCCACGCCACCTTTACCAGAAGTTATTACAAAGATTCTCCCTTCCAAAGTACACCTCTTTTAAATTAATGTTTTATTTTTCCCCTGCTGTTTTAAAAATTCATTTAAAGGGATAATGTAACGCTTATAAGGAACGAGGACGAAATAACTTGGTATTTTAAGCGTCGATCCATCCTGCCTGACTGCGTTACAAAAGTGTAGCAATATCTTGATAGTCCTACACTTTCGCGCCTTGCCAGGCAGGCGCCTCAACACTTAAAATTGCGAACTTATTTCGTCACCGTTCCTAAGTCAAATTCAACTTACAAGCAGCAGTATTTATTGTATAATAATTTATCGTATCTCCGGCCATGGTAAGCGCCCAAATGGGTTTGCCTTAAGATAATCATCCACCACCACAACACCATTTTCAACACGGGCTACTTCCGCACTTTCCCTTTTATACGTTCCCGAACCAGCTCCAACAAAGCTCCCTATCTGCACCAAGGAAGGGCAAAAATCGAGGGCAAGAATAATCGCCTCTTCATTATCAGGCTGTCCGGCAAGAGCAGTTCCACTCAAACGACCCATTACCAGGATATCACCCCCGGCAATTATTTCCGCACCTGGGTTTACATCCCCCATAATAATAAGATGCTTTTTGGTATTGACTTTTTGCCCCGACCTGACCCTCCCTGCAAGCATGAGCACATCACTGTTATAATGCTCCCAGGAACGTTTTATATCCCTTTGCCGAATCCTTTCCTTTGACGGGGAACGCTTGGGAGAAGAACCGGAAACATGCCCTACAGTAAATGTATCTTTAAGATATTTTTCCATATTCTGGACAAGCTCTTCATGGGCGTATTCATCCCCCGTATCAATAACAACTTTTGCATTAATGGTTAAATGGCCCAACCGCTCAAAAATTTTCCCCACATTCTGTCTTAACAATTCAAAAGGCTGCAAAGGATCAAGAGTTATAGTGAGACCATCGCCAACCCCTTTTAACCTCACAGGCAACATTTCATTAGTTTTATATTTCATCTATTAAAAATCCAAAAAGCTTTAATGTCCCATTAAGAACTAAATCTTCTTAAGCTGCAACTATATGAGAAAGAAATTTATGTGTCAAGGAAGAAAAATCAAATCTCAAGGGTGAAAAATATAGAAATTTTTTAACCATTGAACCAACTTTTTTATAAGTATTCAGTTGCATTTTCAGCTTCCCTGATATAGCGTTTATTCAGGGTGCTTTTTCAGCATTGAACTTAAACTTAAAATTTAAAAGCTCCAAGTAAAAAACTGCCTGTTCCACCTTTTCTTACACTTACCAAATCTACTATAAATGATAAAAATCGATGCCCAAAAACAACTGTCTTTGAAAATTTGAAAAAAATTTAACTATGAATAATCCAAAACAAAACCACAATTTTTTTCACAATTTAATTCAAAACCTGTCAATAACTAAAAAAACAATAATAATTGCTCTGGCATTTATAATATTTCTGGCTGTGGCAATGATTGTAAACCTTTTAACAGTTGAACTAGTAACCACTGTCAGAGCTTATGTAGCGGGGGAGGGTATCTATTCCAAAGCCCAGAAGGACGCCATCTATTCCCTTATTAAATATTCAAAAGCCCGGGATGAAACTGACTATAAACGTTTTTTAAATTTAATGGAAACCCCCATGGCCGGACGCAGAGCCCGCATTGAACTCGAAAAATCAGTTCCCGACCTGCAACTTGCCCACCAGTCTTTCATTGAACTGGGCTCTGATCCGGATGATATAAAAAATATAATCCGCTTATTTACCATGTTTCGCTCTGTTGGGCCTGTACACCGGACAATAACGGAATGGGAAATAGCTGACAACAATAATGTTGAATTAATTAAATTAGCCGAAAAATTACATAAAGTTATTTTAAATGGCGGAAATAACAGAAAACAACAAGATGCCATTCTTGCTGAAATAGACCGCACAAACCAAAATGTGGATTCTGCAGTAAATGCTTTTTCAAATAACATAAATGATCTCGCACAGCTTGCACTAAATTTTTCCCATTACTTTGTGATATTAACATTCATTCTCTTCTTCGGAACCGGCATCCCCATATTTATTTTAATTTCAAATGATACCAGAAAAAAGATCTTATTACTCCACAACGGGGTCGAAAAAATTGCAAGGAGCAATAATGCCGATAAAATAGGAATAGATTCCACAGATGAATTGGGGCGCCTTGCCAGGTCTTTTGAAAAAATGTCAACAAATTTGTTAGCCGCCAAATCCGAATTACAGGAAAAAAATCTTGAACTTACAACAGCCCAGGAAGATATTATAAAAAGCCGGGACAAAGCGCTGGAAGGATCACGCTTAAAATCTGAATTTCTTTCCAATATGAGCCACGAAATACGTACACCCATGAACGGAGTCCTTGGCATGACAAGCATCCTTTTAGCCACTGAGTTGACAGATGAACAATTGGAGTTTGTAAAAATCATTCGCAATAGCGGGAACGCATTAATAACAATTATCAATGATATTCTTGATTATTCTAAAATCGAAGCCGGAAAGCTCGATTTTGAAATTATCGATTTCAATTTAATAGTGACAATGGATGAAGTTACCGATCTTATGGCCATTAAGGCCGCTGAAAAGAGCCTCCAATATACCGCTATGGTTTCAAAGGAAGTTCCTCCTTTTTTGTGCGGTGATCCCGGTCGATTGCGTCAAATACTAATCAATATAGTGGGAAATGCCATAAAATTTACACAGGAGGGAGAAGTTTCCCTCCGTACTTCCCTTGATCACGAAGAGGCAACCCGTGCGCTTATACGCTTTAGTATTTCTGATACAGGAATAGGTATTCCCACGGATAAAATAGACCGATTATTCGAATCTTTTTCCCAGGCGGATGGTTCAACGACCCGTAAATTTGGAGGAACAGGCCTGGGTCTGGCTATTTCAAAGCAGCTCGCAGAACAGATGGGAGGGGAGATCGGCGTAAAGAGTGAACAGGGAAAAGGCTCCGAGTTCTGGTTTACAGCAGTTTTCGAGAAACAACCTGAAAACAAAAATAAAAATTTCATTATTCCCGGAGACACCAGAAAAACGCGGATTCTCATAGTGGATGATAACAGGATAAACAGGTATGTTTTAAAAGAACAATTAAAATTGTGGGGATACCAGTATTCTGAGGCACAAAATAGTATCCAGGCGTTGGAAGAGCTTCACCTTGCCCTGACCCTCAAAAATCCATTTGAGATTGCAATTATTGACATGTATATGCCTGGGATGAATGGAGACATTTTAGGACAAGAAATCAAACAGAACCCAGGCCTTAAAAATACAAAGCTCATCATGATGACATCAATGGGAAAAAGAGGAGATGTAAAACAACTGCAAAAAATAGGCTTTACAGCCTACCTGACCAAACCTGTCAAGCAATGGCAGCTCTATGAGTGTCTCTTAAAGGTTGCCGGCATAAAAAAAGAAACAGCAAAAGAAAAGCCGCCGGCACTTATCACACGCCACTCAATTTCAGATGATCAAAAACGAAAAATCCGCATACTGATAGCTGAAGACAACAGAACAAATCAAATGGTTATATTAAAAATTCTTGAGAAACTCGGGTATAGTGCTGATGCTGTGGCAAATGGGGAAGAGGCTGTTGATGCGCTGAAGATGTTTCCTTACGCAGCTGTATTGATGGACTGTCAAATGCCGGAGTTGGACGGATATGGTGCAACCAGAATAATCCGTAACCCTGAATCAAAAACACTCAATCATAAGGTGCCTGTTATTGCTCTAACAGCCAACGCCATGCTGGGGGATCGGGAGAAGTGCATTAAAGCAGGCATGAATGACTACCTGAGCAAACCGATTGACACGCAAAAGCTTTATGAAATGCTTGAAAAATGGATACCATCTCAAACAAAGTAGTCTTTCCATTTTCATCCATGCCCAACTTTACGCTATTTTTCCAGTTCCTTTAAATCTTTATAATTATCCAGCGATTCTGGATTAATAAGCGCATCCCGGTTTTTAACATCTTCATTTTGAATAATCTTTTTTACAGCAATTTCAACTTTTTTCATATTCAGAGTATATGGTATATCGGCAACTTTTATAATTTTTGCGGGTACATGTCTCGGAGAAGCATTTTCCCTTATTAGTAAATTAATCTTATCTTTTAGTTCGTCTGTTAGTCTTGACCCCTGAGCCATCTTCACGAACAGAATCACCCTGATATCATTTTTCCAGTCCTGACCTACAACAACGCTGTCTTCAACCTCTTTTAAGCCATCCATGAGCCGATAAATATCTGCTGTCCCTATTCTAACACCTCCAGGATTCAATGTTGCATCGGAACGGCCGCAAAAAACAACCCCACCATTTTTCGTAATTTTAATAAAATCTCCATGGCGCCAGACCCCTGGATAAACATCAAAATAGGCATTATGATATTTCTCACCATCCTGGTCATCCCAAAAATAGATCGGCATGGATGGAAAAGGAGACAAACAGACAAGTTCTCCTTCCTCATCAACAACAGGATTACCCATGGCATCATAAGCTTTTACATCCATGCCCAGACAGCAGCACTGGAGTTCACCTGAATATACCGGACCCATGGGATTTCCCCCGGCAAAACACCCGTTAAGATCCGTCCCCCCTGCAATTGAAGATAACTGAAGATCCTTTTTAATATTTTTATAAACATACTCAAAACATTCTTCTGACAATGGAGAACCTGTTGAAAGAAGGAGCCTTAAAGGTGTAAGGTCATATTTTTCAGACGGGATTAAACTGGCTGAACTGATTGCAGAAATATACGCAGCACTTGTTCCAAAAACAGTCATTTCCACATCCTGGGCAAATTCCCATAAAACACCTTCATCCGGATAAAAGGGCTGGCCATCATAAAGGATAACCGTTGCACCAACTGCAAGTGATGATACAAGCCAGTTCCACATCATCCATCCACAGGTTGTAAAATAGAATATTCTATCCTTTCTCCCGAGATCAGCATGGAGTATCAATTCCTTTAAATGATTTATTAGAATCCCGCCGGCACTTTGCACCATACATTTAGGGAGTCCTGTGGTACCCGACGAATACATTATATATACAGGATGATCAAAAGGGAGCTGCTCAAAATCTAACACAGCGTCTTTGTCGTTTGAAATAAAATCACCATAGGAAATCCCATGGGGGATACCGATTATATCTGGATCTTCTTCTGTATAGGGGACAACAATGACCCTTTCAATGGAATCGAGGCGCTGCAAAACATCGGTTATACGCTTAAGGGAATCGACCTTCTTACCCTTATAGGAATAGCCGTTTGCTGTAAAAAGAACTTTAGGCCTTATCTGACCGAACCTGTCAAGAACCCCTTTTATTCCAAAATCAGGGGAGCATGAAGACCATATGGCTCCAATACTTGTGGCGGCAAGCATGGCAAATATAGAATGGGGCATGTTCGGCATAAATCCTGCCACCCTCTCCCCCTTTTTAACCCCCATTTCCTTAAGGGATTTGGCAAGACGTGCCACTTCCTCATATAACTGTGCATAGGTAATACTGATTTTATCTCTGGTCTCCCCTTTAAAAATAATTGCAATACGATCATCTCTATACCGAAGCAGGTTTTCCGCAAAATTCAATTTGGCCCCATCAAACCATTTAACATTGGGCATTTTAAGTTTATCCATCACACTGCCGTAAGGGCCCGACGCGATAATCTCCGTAAAATCCCATATACTTGCCCAGAAATCAGAAATATTTTCCACAGACCAGCTGTGCAAAGGGGGATATTCAGAAAAATCCTTATCATACCTGGAATTGACAAATTGCATAAACCTGTACATATTGGTCTGTTTTTTCCGTTCGTCCGATGGAGTCCAGAGTAATCTGCTCATAATGTTTCCTTTAACAAAATATACTATATTCTTACAGTAGTGTTCGGTTAGAATCTTGCGTGAGGGAAGTTTAATTGTTTTTATAGACTTTCAGATAAATATTTTCACTGCGTTATCGGTCGTCGGAGTATTCCAATACGCCTTCCTCCCTGTGGCGTTGTGAAATGTATTATATGAAAATCTATAGCGTATTGAATAAATTTCGTAGAATTTCTTAGTGCAGCGTAGCCAGAAAATTACGATTGTTTGAGCGAGGCACGAGCGAGTTTCGCAATTTTGGCGGAGTAAACTTAAAAATTTATTCAGAATAGCGGAAAAAAGAATTAAGCTTTCCATATTTTGCTTCTTACAAATTCCTAACCGGACACCACTGATATTCTTAAGTTTCCATATAAAAACTTCCCGTTCAAGATAAAACCAAGTCCCAAAAATCTATTTCCCCTTGAAAACAGGTTTTCTTTTTTCCGCAAAAGCTGCAAGGGCCTCAAGGCGATCTTCTGTGGGTATGGTAACCTCATAGGCCTTCGACTCAAGGGGAAGGGCAACCCCAAGGCTGCACTCAGATCCATTATTCAATACAAATTTGGCCTGTTCCACCGCAATGGGACCATTTTTGGCTATCTCTTCCCCCATTTCCATGGCCGCATCCATTAATTTATCAGGGGAAACAACTTTATTAACCAGGCCAATATCAAGAGCCTCCTGCGCATTGATCCGCCTTGCTGTGTAGATCAACTCCTTGGCCTTTGCAAGCCCTATTATCCGGGGGAGCCTTTGAGTACCACCTCCACCAGGAATAATAGCAAGACTTGTCTCGGTCAGCCCCATGAGTACATTGGAAGATGCAATTCTTATATCCGATGCAAGGGCAAGCTCTGTACCCCCGCCAAAAGCATATCCGTTGATCGCTGCAATTACAGGAACCCTTGCTTTTTCAACCGTAATCATTGTTTCCCGAACAGTCGCTATAAAACGGCGAACCTGATCGTCGGTAAGAGTCCTCCTCTCTATGAGATCTGCTCCCGCGGAAAAAGCAGATTTTTTCCCTTTTTCCTGAGCTGCTCCTGTAATTATTATAACCCTCACCGACATATCAAAATTTGATTCCTTAACAGTTGCAGTCAAGGTTTCAATAAGTTCAAAATTCATGCAATTCATGGATTTAGGCCTATTGAGAGTCAGTATAAGAATACCATTTTCGGTCTTTTCCTGTAATATTATCTGGGACATGATAAACTTTCCTTTGATTAAGGAACAAGGACGAAATAACCTGGTATTTTAAGCGTCGATCCATCCTGCCTGCCTGCGTTACAAAAGCGTAGCAATATCTTGATATTCCTAGACTTTCGCGCCTTGCCAGACAGGCGCCTCAACACTTAAAATTGCGAACTTATTTCGTCCCCGTTCATAAGGGATTCAGGGATTCAAAGTTTCAAGAAATTATGTTTTGTAAACAAGCTTCAGGTATAATTTGCATTTTTAAGTATTGAACGAAAATTTAAAATTACCAAATGTGGAGTCAGGAATCGGCTTAAGCAGAGAGACCTCAAATGCTTTTGCCAGGATATCACGGGAATCTTTAAGTGGTATTGTTCCGTCATGGAACATCCTCGATTCAGGATAAAAGGGATGAGCCTGTTCTGTATACCTGTCGATCATCTTCTGCTGGAATTCCTCTGCTGCATTTTCATCCATCTCCACACCTCTTTTTTTGGCATTTGCCCGTTCAAGAGTGGTCAGG
>Ga0209345_10004576_pt1 | contig 13272 bp, 13 predicted proteins | sample Cruoilmetagenom7_FD_187294 | JGI IMG/M metagenome (GOLD analysis project Ga0209345, IMG submission 187294) | Oil polluted marine microbial communities from Coal Oil Point, Santa Barbara, California, USA - Sample 7 (SPAdes) (version 2) | ecosystem: Environmental > Aquatic > Marine > Oil seeps ...
GGGATGGAGATTTAGATAGTTTCCCAGATAATTACTATAGCACAGATAATAAGACAGAATATTTAAGAATTACGAAAGATATTTTTCGTATGCCTGTAGATGGGAGTATGGAGAAGGTTTATTCAGGTACTACACCAGTTATTATCCAGGGTAATGGGGATAATGGTATGTGGCTTCAGACATTTTATTATCCCAAACTGAAATATGAATCAGATAATATAAAATCTCTATCATTCTGGATAGGTGATGTGCATGCATATTTTTTGGACAGTAAAAACAGCGTCAGAGAGGACTTAAATGAGTACACTAAACTTAAATACGATACAGATAACATAGTCGCAATAGAAAATATTCCAGCCTCAACAGATGCAGATAACACAGTAATGGCTAGAATTTTTGGCACTACTGATGACACAGGGATACCAAACAACTGTGCAGATGAAGGGATAAAAGAGATAGTCGATTGGGATCCTGATATAGAAACGATTAATCCTATATGGAGCTCCTTGTTCGACTGGTTATTTGGCGAAGATGCGCCTGCAAGAACAATATTTTATGCAAAAGTAAATAGTTCAAGTAACACAGAAATTACAGACAACTTTAACTCAGAAAATATTTTAAATATAAAAGATATCTGGGGTATTGACGATGAAACCGCAGCATTAGATCTCATTAAATATATTCGTGGGGAAGACAGATCTTTTAGACTTGGAAGTATTGTAAATTCATCCCCTGTTATTGTCAATAGTACCTCTGCGAGGAGTTATCAATATGCTTTTAATGATCTATCTTATTATGACTTTGCAGAATCGCCAACAGTAATAAACAGAGAACCTGTAATCATTGTAGGCGCAAATGACGGGATGGTGCACGCATTTAAGACAGGAGAGATAAAAGACATAAATAGTGTTGAAGATCCATATTTGAAAGCTGAAGTTGTATCAACGGATATTAGTGAAGAACTCTGGGCCTTTATACCTGCAAACGCTCTCCCTTACCTGCGATGGTATCAGGGTGAAAATGATAAGTGCCATATCCCAAAGGTGGATTATCGGTTCACCCTGACAGATGCAAGAATAGGGGGTGATGAAAATAATGGATGGAGTACACTCCTCATAGGCGTTATGGGTTTTGGAGGTAAAGAGATAACGATAGATGGTGAAACTTATAGTTCATCAATTTTTGTTTTAGATGTTACAGATCCCGCATCCCCTAAGTTTTTATGGGAGGAGAGCATACCTGATAAAACACTTACCCTTACTTCACCCGCAATACGAAGAGAGGGGGAAAGGGATGAAGAGGGCGAGTGGAAAATAGTAGTTGGAAGCGGCCCAAAAGACCCCTTTGTAACAGAATATCCTGATGATCCTAAATTATATATCTATAATCTTGCCACAGGCGGAGATCCTGAAGAAGTTGATGCCGGTGTATCAAATAGAGCTGTTGGAGAGCTTATGGAAATCGATGCTGATATGGATTATCAAACTGATGCTGTAGTATTTGGCACCTATGATAACAGTACAGGGTCATTGCATGTTTTGGATGTACAAAATGGTAATATATCAACGATTATTTCAGATAAAGCTCCATTTTATGCAAAACCTGAGGTAGCGGCAGACGATACAGGATACCTCTGGATATATGCCGGCACAGGCCGACTTTTTAATGATCAAGATCTCCTTGATGAAACACAAAACTACATATATGGGATAAGATCTCAAAATAAAAATAGCGCTGATTTTACCGCTGGTGATTTATTCGATTCTACTAATATTGAAGTTACAGGAATTGTTAAGGTTGTGGAATGTTACTGCAATGGTGTTAAAACAGGTGTGGCTGTTCCTGATGATATTTCGGGTAGGTATACATGTGTCAAAGGAGACCCTGTTGTTACAGAAGTTTCAGAATCTACATCCGTAGAAACAGAAATAGGTCCAGAATATGGATTAGGAAATATAGGTTGGGTGGTTAATCTAGATCCACCTCAATCGCCTAGTGAACGTGTTTTTAGCAAACCTGAAGCTGTTGGAGGGCTTGTAAATATCAGTACATATACCTGTACAGACGGCATATGCTACGTTAAAGGTACAACAAAACTAAGAGTACTCAATTATAAAACGGGTACTTCTGCTTCACAGCCTGTTTTTACGGTGCTGGAAGGCACAAGTGGCACCGGAAACGAAGTAGAGATATCCTCATCTATCACAGTGGGCCCTGTTGGAGAATCTTCTCCTCCTCCAATGGGCTCATCCATGACTGTAGTACCCCACAAGGGGGAAGGTGAGATAGACAGGGTATCTATCTTCGTGGGCTCCACCAAAATTGAGATAAAAACAGAGAGAAAAGATATCCACAGTAGGTTAATCTTTAAAAAGGTCAGGTAGATGAAAGATATCTTGTTAAAATATTTTAGGATTAATAAATATTTTAATAATACAGCATTTTCATTAGTCGAATTTATGGTTGTGATATCTGTAGCTGCCATACTGTTATCTATGTCAGTACTCATAGCTAACAGAGTCATAAGAAAAGAAAAGGTTGCGGATGCAACCAACAGAATTGTATCAATGATAAAAGAAGCGCAAAGACTTTCTCAGATTGATATGTGGGATAATGTTTCAGGTGAAGATTGGGGATATACTATACCAGAACAGCAGTTGTATGGGATAATGTTTAACGAGAATGATGTGAAAATTATCAAGACTAAAGACCTGTCACCTGACAATGAATCAGAGTATAATGGAATGACTTCATATTTATTAAAAGGGGTAAGGTTAGTAAACGATGAAGATGGTAATATAAACAATCTTAGAATATATTTTACAGATTTGGGTTATGTGTATCTTCTTCCGGTAAGAGTAATTTTAGAGGATCTGCTTGGAGACTACAGGAAAGGAATTTCTATATCCGCTATGGGCAGGGTAAATGTTCAAAATATTGATTAAGAAGTCAACTGTGAGAATTACTGCTCTTTTTAGATCAGGAATAGATATGCTGCAGGGCAGGGCTGGCTTGACCTTGATAGAAGTGATGGTGGCCTTAGTTATTTTTTCATTGGCATCTCTTATGCTCGCGTATACTATAACGTCGTCCATGAGACAAGATCTAAAAAATACATTAAGAGACCAGGGTTATACCTTGCTAAACAGCACAGTGAACAGGTTAAAATCACGTGAGTATGATAATCTATCAACATATGAAGACAACGTAACAATACCCATTAATAATAAACTTGATTATAATTATCAGGTTATCTGTGAAGTTGAGGAACCTAATTTTGATAATGTATCAGATGCTATTAAAAAAATCACAATTGATGTTTTATGGCCTAAACCGCATAGGACGAAAGAGGGTGAAACAGACAATATATCGGCAATATTTTACAAGAGAAAGAGGCAGTGGTGAAAAAAGTGATAGATAAGAAAGGTTTTACATTAATAGAGGTTTTAACAGCTCTTTCCATCTTTGTGATATTGGGCGTCGCAGTTTACTCATCTTATATTACATTTTACAGATCAAGCAAAAGACAGATTTCAATTACCCAGACAGGGGAAGAGCTTCGCCCTGCTCTTGAGATGATAGACAGAATGGTGAGAGATGCAGGTTTTGGCATTGTAAGTGAGGATCTAAGTGTAGCTTTCCAAGTGTCAGAGGATACTGCCCACGGTTTAACTGGTCTCCCAGATATCTCGTTTATCCCTGAAATTACAGTTTGCTCCCTTTTGGGTGAACACCCTGAATCAGGCAAAAATATGGTTTATGATGAAGACAGAGATGATGAGACTGACTTGGGAGATCCAAGAATTATGATGGATGGAAACAAAAAGAAACTTGAACTGGTTGAAGGTAGCCCGGTTGATGGCGCTATACAGTTCAGATGTAAAAGCGAAGATGGAACTAATTGTGCTGACCCTTACTATTATGTAAAAACATTGAAATTGAGTGCTAATCCAAATGATCCCAACAGTGCAGGTTATAACGAAGCTTATAGACAATGCGAACCGAGTACCTATAACCTGCTCATAAAGAGGGGAGATGAGTCCATCCCCAAGCCGCTTATCCCCTGTGTGGCGTATTTTGTGGCAGATTATGGATGTAAAAATGGTGATATTATAGAATTTAAAGAAGATCTCTGCGAGAGTGTGCTTGATTTAAAAGTAGTGAGAATAGGGCTTATTGTTCAATCCGGTTATATAAATAAGATGAGGCCTATATATGATGGTGATGATGTGTCATTAACATTCCCTACCATAGGCACATATGGTAAGGATAATGATCCTTTAAGTTATATATTGACAGAAAATAGCGATATGAGAAAAGATCAAAGGTATTATAATTGGCATGTTATAGAAAAAATAATAAGTATGGAGAATTTAATAAAATGAACAATAAAGGTATAGCTCTAATAACTGCTATTATTTTTGCAGCTGTTATTACGTTAGTTAGTGGTTCCATACTTTATCTGATAATGAAAAATATCAGGGCGTCAGGCGAGTTTGAACGGTACGAAACTGCCAAAGCGGCGTCTGAGGGTGGACTGGAAATGGCTCTCTTCGTACTTAATAACTTTGAAAAACTGGATAACTTAGAAAAGTCTGATACTATGGACTTTACTTTTAATACAATCGATAACTGCGCAGTAGAAGAGGACGAGTCTGAGGATGCCGGTTCACTCGACAGATATATTATTGGCATGGACAAAGATGACCCAAATTATGATGTTTGTCAGCAAGATGTTTATAAAACACCGTGGATTACTTATGAGCATGATAGGTATGGACGAGGCTACTATCATGTGCAGATCTTTATATCAAAAGAAGACCAGGGAGCGATTGCAGGCAGCGGGACGGCTCCCACTCTTTCTGCATCTCCCACAGGAAAAAGTGAATACTACTATCTTATGAAGATAATATCAGTGGCAGCAGATTCGGTAACAGCTGAGATCAGCACAACTGAAGCATTATATTATCTCACGCGGTAGGGGATATCTATTATTTCTCTCTTTTAGTGTAAAAAGCTGCTGTATGATTATGAGTAAGTCTTGGATAACTCTTCGAAGATTTTGTCTGCTTTTTTGTTATATCTGAAGTTTTCAGGGGTTTCTACATTCTTGCTTTGCATTAGTACATTAAAATTTGTACCAAATCCTGCCTCAGGAATAATCAATGACTGGATACTGACTCTGTTAAGATCTGTTTTAGCTTTTTTTATCTCTTCTAATATCCCTGAGTTTAGCAGGTATAGCCATTGGGAAATAAATGTTATAGGTTTGAGGTCTGCTTCGGCTCCATAACTGATAAGAGAGGAAAAATCTATGAAAGCTGTGATATCTTGATATCCTACACGTTCAAAAAAGTCATTGTTTTGTGTGTGTTTGAAATAGCAAGTAACCGTTCCATCTATTCTGTTTGGAGTATATAATTTTTCCGATGTATCTCCGTAATCAATAGTTATCACAAATCCTTTTTTTAATTTTGAACCTAAATGTTTTATCCATTCAGAGGAGTGCAAATTTACATCAATAATTTGTTTGTCTACTGTATTAATCTTGAATTTGTCTATATAGTGTTTTAGAGCAGGAGATGAGAGCGAATCAGGATAAAATTGTAACTTATTATCATAATATATAACAAACAATTCTTTAATTGCTCCTGATATGTTTATAATCCTGTGAACAGGGAAAGCATCAACAAGTTCATTTGAGAAAACAATACCATCGAAATTATTAAGATCATGAAAACCGCGCCAAGTTATTTTATCTATATGATCTTCTAATATTTTCTTCTGCTCATAGATAAGGTATTTGCTTTTTTCAACAATAGTGTAATTACAATTGTTATAATATTCTGGTGCATGAGATTTTAGGTATGAGAGTATATCATTTGCGAGAAGTCCGCTGCCGGCACCTATTTCACATATATTATTACTAATATTCGTTTCTCCGGCGATATATTCAAAACTTTTACCCAGACAATTTCCAAAAGAGCTGGAGGCATTTACCGATGTATAAAAACTACCCTGAATACCGAAAGGATTTTCTTTCTGGTAGTATCCCAGTTCCGGATAGTACAATGCCATATCCATATATTCTGAAAAAGTGATCTTTCCACTTTCTTGGATTTTTTTTATTACGATATCTTTTAATTTATCCATTAGTTTACTTTAAAATAAATAATAATTTCAGCCACATCATTTTTATTGTAATTAACAGCTTCAAAGCGTAATCCTTTTATAAATTCTAATGCTATTTTTTCTACCAATGTGTCACTTCTCGTTACAAAAATTATGTTATACGGTATTCCTGCCTGATCGATATAGAATTTGAGTGATAATTTTGTATTGTTTTCCAGGGTAAACGTTTTTTTATGAGGGATATGTTCAATTTTGCGTTCTTTATTTGATAAACTTGTAAATTCAAAAAAATCGTCTTTTGCCAAATGGTTATTTTGATCTGAAAGAGTGTTCCTTTTATTAGGTTTTTTAATGTATCCTTCGATCTTTTCAATTTCTGACATGATCGTTTTGATTTCATTTGATCCTTCCTGTTGCAAATCCACTGTGTTAACATTTTGCTTTGGCAGACTAACATCAGGAATATTAATTTTACTTTCCACTTTCATCTCAGGCATATCGATAATAGGTATTTTTAACGATTCATAGTTTATTTTTTTCTTCTTTTCCTTCGGTGCCGTTCCCTTGATGCTTTTAATTGTTTTTTTATTATTTTCTATGTTATCTTTTACTATTATGTTTTTTGGCTTATATAACTCTATATTGATATGTTGTTCTGTCAGCATTTTAATATTTATCCCGCCGAAAGGGATATAATATAATGTCAAAATATGTAATATGCCAGACACCAAAATGGGTATAGAATAATGCCTAAAAAACTTCATTCATTTTCTATTGAAATGGCAAAATGATCAAAACCAGCTTTTTTACTTTGATCCATAATATAGACCACAGTTCCATGTGTAGATTTTTTATCGGCCTGAATAATGACCGTGCTTTTGCTATTTTTCTTTTTTAGATTTCTAAGGTTTTCAAAGATTAATGGTTTGGCAATTTTTTTACTATTTATGAATATATGCTCATCTTCAGTCACAGTAATTACTATATTGTCCTTAACCTGGATACCCTCTCCTTTGGCTTCAGGTAAATTAACTTTTATTGAGTCCGTATAAATAAACGTAGTGGATACCATAAAAAATATCAGCAATAAAAATACCACATCTATCAGTGGTGTAATGTTCAAATTTAGATTATCATTATCTGTTTCATTTCTAAATTTCATTTTAGTTCTCTTTAAAGATATAGTTTATAATCCTGGAAGTTGATTTTTCCATTTCTAATATAATTTTATCTGACTGATGCTTTATGATGTAGTAAAAAACAACTGTTGGTATTGCTACCGACAATCCTGCTGCAGTTGTCAATAATGCTTCTGATATACCTCCTGCCAGAGCTTGTGCGTTACCTAAACCTTGCTCAGATATGGCGATAAAGGTTTTTATCATACCTATAACGGTTCCCAGTAAACCCAGTAGAGGGGAAATATTAGCGATAGTCTGTAATGTGGGCAAGTATTTTTCAAGATTCTTACTTTGAAATCTACCAGATTCTTCTGCCAGTTCCATCAACCTGCTTATGGGAACATCCAGATTCTCAAGTATATCTTTACATATCTTTGCAATTGCAGTTTTATTATTGGCACATAATATTCTTGCTTCTTTAAATGACTTTTTATTCAAAGAATCATAAATCTTGGATATAAATTCATTAGGAATATATCTTTTTGTTTTCAAGAAGAACAACCTTTCCAAAAATATTGCAAGCGAAAGGATTGACAAAAAAACTATGGGATACATTAAAACCCCGCCACTTTTCATAATTTCAAACATAAAATCACCTCTTTATTTCAATTTTTTCAATATTGTTTCAATTTTATTAGCGGAACTGATGTTACCTTCCTTTTTGTAAATGTTTAAAGTGTTTTCAAGGCTTCTTTTTGCAAAAATAGATTTTTCATCAAGATAATAACTTTTCATATAGTTTTGCTTCGCCTCTTTGAATTTACCGTCATTAAAAAGTATTTCTGCTTTAAAATATAATCCCGCAGCATTATTATTATCACTGGTAATTAACATCTCAATAATATCAGTATGTTCGCTAAGCTTGTTATGATCAATTAAATCGAGATATTTAATCATTCCGGTAAGATATGTGTCATTATCTAATTGTTCAAAATATTCAGCAGACTTTAGAATGACTTTTGGGTTATCGGATAATTTTATCAATTTTTGATTTGAAATAGCCGCGAACCTGTTCCTATTTTCTGATAGATTTATTAAGATATTTATAGCTTCTGGTTTATTAATGTGCACTAAGCATTCCGATTTCAAATATAGTGTCTCCGAGTCATTTTCATCTCTTTTTAATATTGAGTTTATATCATTTACACAACCCTTATATTCCCCTATGCTTTTATAAATTTTTGCCCGAACAATATAGGCATCTTTGATGTGTATTGAGCTTGAATACTTTTCAAAAAAATAATTCACCAGCATGATACTGTTTTCTGTGTCACCTTTATCTAACGATTGTCTGGCAAGTTGTAAAACAAGCATATCTTTTTTATCAAATTCATAATCCTTTAAAATATTAAATATTTTGTCGATTGAGTTATTTTTATCATTATTATTTTTAGTATAAGTATTATATATAGTCGATAAACCATAAATGGCGTCAAATAAATAACTTTTTTCCCCGATGAGATTTTTATACAATTTCTCAGCTTCTTTAAACTTCTGTAAAGATGACAGCGATTTAGCTCTAAGCAGTATCAACTCATTGTCATCTTTACTTATGTTAGAGGTCATTTTTATAACCTCATCAAATTTATTGGCCAAAAACATGTATTTTACGGCTTCAGTTTCAAAATCTTTATATGATTTATATTTCTCGTAGAGCAGATAGGCCTCGTCTATTTTGTTTAACTTAAAATTGGTAAGCATTGTCAAAAAATAGATATCTTTATTTTTTTCTTTGATTTTATTCAATTGTTTCAAAACGCTGTTGTATTTCTTTAGATTGAAGTAAATGACAGCTTTTAGATAGGCTCCTTTTTCATCAGTTAATTTAGCTACTTCATTCAAGGCTTTGTTAAAATCTTTTTTCTTTATATAGATAGTACTTCTTAATTTAGTACACATATTATTTTCGCAATCACTTATTACGATCATGGCGTCATCAATACTATCTGCATCAAAATAGAGTTGTCCTAACATGTACTTAGCTTGCTCACGTTTATCTGCATTTGAAGTACCATTCAAATATTTTGTAAAATAGTATATGGATCTTTTTTTATCCAATTTTCTGTAGGTCACACCCAAATAAAAATATGACTCCGACAAAATATAATCTTTGAATCCTATACGTTGCAAGTAACTGATGCTGGTTAAATAGTCGTCTATATTGAGAAAGTGGAGTGCTATATAAAAATATATATAATCCCTGTTGGTTATATCATTAAAATTAATGCTTTCCATAAATAGGATATCTACGTCAGGGAAATTTTTCTGAACGTATAAAAAGAGTAAATTTAATTTGTCCTGGTCTTTTGTTATTTGTTTCATATAAGTATCCAGTTTTTCTATATTATTCTGGATAATGGCAATTCTTGCTTTAAAATAATTATTAACAATACTATCTTTTAAATTTTGTATCAATTTTTCAGCATTCTTTATATCAGCTTGGTTCAGGTATGAATCGATAATAAAAGAAATTGTCTGAGGCGACGCCCTGTCAGAATAGCTAATAGCTTTATTATAAGCGCCTACATAATATGTAGCTATGATCAGAAAATCATAAAAAATATCATACTCTTGCAAAAAGGCTTCACGTTGATTAATTATCTTAATTATATCGAGGTAGTTTCCATTCTTTTTCAATACAGTCAGGTATAAAAATAATGAAAATGGAGTAAATTCCTCTATTTGTTCAGCATATGTTAGTATATCCTTATAATTGTTTCGAATAAACCAATAATCAAACAGTTTATCCAATGCATACGTATTGTAAAATACACAATTTGCAGATAGATATTTTAAATTGTCTATGGACTTTTTATGATTACCGGTTTCAAATAGTGAAAGTGTGTATATGAATAAAACTTCCTCAGACAATTTTTTATCTTTAATATTGTCTTTATAGTCTTCATAAGCTGAGATTACATCAAGATAATTTTTAGTAAGATATTTTTTTACCAAATAGTTTCTGTATGCTTTTTCACCAACAAAAAGAGTGGCTGCCAGTGTTCCAACCTTTCCTTTATACATAAAGCCTGGTTCATCAGTTTTATAAATATCTGTTTTAATGTCTTCAAATTCTAGTTTTATTTTGTCGATATATGTTTCGAATTTTTTACTACCTCTAAAATTAATATCAATATTAGTAAAACTGGGCTTCAGATTAAAAGAAGAGATGTCTTTCCCTGTAAAAGAGAATTCGGATACATTTATTTCTGACCATATATATGTTGGGAATAATATTACAAAAAGGAGAATCTTATTTAGCATGATTTATTACTTAGACAACAGTTCTTATATAAGAGACATTATTTTCAGGGGAGGTTGGGTTGCTATCTGAACAGCCTTCACATCCCGTAAACGCAAATAAGAACAATAAAAAGAATAAATAAACCAGTTTTTTATACGTTTTCATCTTTTAACCTCATTGTTTTGAATTTGTTATAAATTTCATAATTTGTCATATCATAATGCAAGGGAGTAACACTAATGTAGCCATCATTTACAGCTTTATCATCTCCATTTTCCAATTCAGATATTTTGAATTTTTCACCTATCATCCAGTAATAAACATTGCCCTTTGGATCAATCCTTTTTTCAAAAGCATCAAAAAACTTTGTTTTACCCTGAACAGTATATTTCCAACCTTTCACTTCGTCATGCTGTAATGGGGGGACATTAATATTAAATATTGTATTATTAGATATATTTAATTTATAAAGGTATCCTGCAAAATATGAAGCAAATTTTGCTGCAATAGAAAAATCATCAAAAATTGAAGAAGCAAGGCTTATCGCAAATGATTTAGTGCCAAGCATAGCTCCTTCGGTAGCTGCTGAAATAGTTCCCGAATATATTACATTGGAACATAAATTTGCTCCATGATTTATCCCCGATACAACTATATCAGGTTTTTTAGACAACAAGTCAGAAAAGGCAAGTTTAACACAATCTGCAGGCGTGCCTCTAACGCCAAGCCCGAAGAACTCACTTTTTCTGTATACTTCATGAACTCTTAAGGGATCAGATATCGTTATGGCGTGACCAACTGCGCTTTGTTCTGTAAGTGGCGCAACCACGACGACATCAGCAATATTGGACAAGCTTGTATAAAGCTCATAAATCCCTTTTGAATATATGCCGTCATCATTTGTTAATAAAATCTCCATAAGATTTTCTCCTTAGATAAATGTATAATTTACTGCCTTTTTAGTCAAATAAAATATACATTATTTGCATTATAAAGACCTTTGCACAGGAAGAAGATAGACTAATAGAGGTTATACAAGTAATATTAGAATATATAAAAATTTACTTTGAACGGTTTGGGTGCCTGGTTTTTGCCATGGACGGCAAAACAGCAATAGCCTCTAAAACATTACACGATATAATGTGAGAATGAGATGAAAAGCAAATCTTTATTTCGTAATCTGTTAGTTTTTGAATAATGACCTTTCAATGTTTTAGCGTGCAAAGGTCTATTATAGATCAGATGATATTAATCTTAGAAAAATAATTTTCCTGATAGTTGCTATAAAAAGCAAAGCAAAGATAGTCTCTATCTTATTTTATAATTTAAAAGGGACTGTTTAAAACAAGCAACTATTTAAGAACGATATTAAACGGGTTTTAATGTGGCAACAAGAGGTACCATGGAGTTATCTTACCTAGTCCAGCATGACAGTAACATTTGTATTCAGCACATCAAATGGATTCCTTATTTGATGTTCGGTTTCCACTATTATAAGTGTCTTCATTGTAGCTGAGTTTTCTACATTAGTGATTTTGCCTCTGAACTTTTTGATCCTATGGTTGTCTGGAATCCTCTTGTTATTTTTGCTAATCTCGTAAACAGAAACACTAGGGATTAGTTTTATTTCCATACAACACCTCTTTGTTTCCTCCTTTTCTCACTAATCGGATAAAATTACAAAAGATTGACATTTATTTTAGATTATTTCAATGATAGATGGATTATATTCAATGGCTGGTTATACAAAAATATAATAATAACTGGGTTTTTTGCAGATCTTTTATTATACCCCAAGTTTGTCTGAGATATCAGAAAGAGCAGAAACTAAAAAAGTGATATGATCTTCCAGTGCCACACCTATTTCTTTAGCTCCATCATATATGTCATCCCTGTTAACACCTTTTGCGAAAGCTTTATCTTTAAGTTTTTTCTTAACACTTTTTACCTGTACATCTTTGATTTTTTTATCTGGACGAACATAAGCGCAGGCCATTAAAAAACCACAAATCTCATCAACTGCAAAAAGAGTTTTTGCCATAAGGGTTTCCCTTTTAACACCTGTGTAATCAGCATGCCCCAATATAGCTTGTATGATATCTTCAGGGTATCCATTCTCTTTTAGAATTTTTGCGCCTTTGTATGGATGTTCATTTGCCGTAGGGAATTGTTCATATTCGAAATCATGAATAAGGCCTGTTATCCCCCATTTTTCTTCATCTTTACCAAATTTGCTTGCATAACTTCTCATAGCTTGTTCAACGGAAAGAGCATGCTTGATTAAAGATTCTGATTTTGTATATTTAGTTAAGAGCGCAAAAGCTTTTTCTCTGCTACTTTTCATGTTGACCTCAACAAATTATTTGATTTTCCAATCCTCTTCATGCAAATATAAATAGAACAGTTAATTACTTCAATGGTTATTATTAGGAAATAACCATTGAAGTATAAACAAAAAATCCAAAGTTATTGCCTAAATTTTCACAATTACCAATATGTTACCATATTATATGCCACTAATAAATTATTATTGAAATATATCTTTACTTAAGGAAAAAATTAAATGAATATATGCGCAGTCAATGTTTTAAATAGACAAATGAGGAAGGGTATTATGATTTATAATCTTAAAAGTTTAATTGTTTATCTATTCGTAATAACATTTTTGCTGATGGCGTCAGGGATATTGTTCAATGCCAGAGCCTCTGGTATCGG
>Ga0209345_10004577_pt1 | contig 13267 bp, 12 predicted proteins | sample Cruoilmetagenom7_FD_187294 | JGI IMG/M metagenome (GOLD analysis project Ga0209345, IMG submission 187294) | Oil polluted marine microbial communities from Coal Oil Point, Santa Barbara, California, USA - Sample 7 (SPAdes) (version 2) | ecosystem: Environmental > Aquatic > Marine > Oil seeps ...
AACCCCCGCCGATTTCGCCCGCGAGGCGGTGATACTGTCCGAATGCGCGCTCGCCTCCAGCGGCACGCGGGCGCGCAGGAACAGCGACAGGGGGATGACGCCCACCACGGTCACGACGGCCAGCACCATATAGACCGCGCGCCAGCCATGATCGGCCAGAACTCCCGACAAGAGCAGCGGCCAGATCGCCCCGGACAGGTAGTTGCCACTGGCCGCAATCGCCACGGCAATGCCGCGCCGTTTCAGGAACCACAGCGACACATCCGCGATGAGCGGGCCGAAACTTGCCGCCGTGCCGAACCCGATCACCAGTTGCAGAAAGGACAGCGTCCAGACCGACCCCGCGACCGAGGCAAGCGCGAACCCGCCCCCGATGGTCAGCGCCGACGCGGACAGCGCCAGCGTGATCCCGAACCGGTCCACCGCGCGCCCGATCACCAGATTGCCAAGCGCGAAACCGATCATCGTCAGCGTATAGGGCAGCGAGGCATCGGCGCGCGCCGTCTGAAACTCGGCCTGCATGGCGGGCATGATCACGATGATCGCCCACATGCCCACGTTGCCGATCGTGGCGATCAGCAGGGACACGGCCAGACGTGTCCAGGAATAGCGGCTGTCGAGTGCGTCAATACCCATGCCCGGACGCTAGCCTGCGGTTTCGGGCTTGTATAGGGAGTATACAACCCTGTTCTGACGCAAATGTGTGGGCTGCGATACAAGACAGAAGGGCGGCGCAGGGTGTAGCGTGCCGCCGATGGCAAGAAGGATCCGAACCCCATGATCGACGCGCTGATCCTGCCAGCGCAACGCCGCGTCCTGCATCCGCTGGCGCGGGCGCTGCACCGGCGCGACGTGACCGCGGACAGCATCTCGCTGGCGGGCTTCGGTCTGGGCATTCTGGCCGTGCCCGCGCTGGCGTTTGGCTGGTTCGGGCTGGCGCTGGCGCTGATCCTTCTGAACCGTCTGGCCGATGGTCTGGACGGGGCGGTGGCGCGGATGGGCGCGCCCACGGATCGCGGGGCGTTTCTGGATATCGCGCTGGATTTCGTCTTCTACGCCGTGGTGCCGCTTGGCTTCGCGCTGGCCGACCCCGCCGCCAATGCCCTGCCCGCCGCCGTGCTGATCGCGGCCTTCGTGGGCACCGGGTCCAGCTTTCTGGCCTTCGCGGTGATCGCCGCCAAGCGCGGGATGCGGGCCGAGGATTATCCCAGCAAGGGCATCTTCTACCTTGGCGGCCTCACTGAGGGGGTCGAGACGATCGCCCTTTTCGTGGCCATGTGCCTCTGGCCCGCGCTGTTCGCGCCGCTCGCCTATGTCTTCGCCGCCGCCTGCGCCCTGACCACGCTCACCCGCTGGTGGCAGGGCTGGCGCGCCTTCGGGTAAGGCCGCGTCAGATCCGCTTGCCGTCCTCGCCGAACACCATCATCGCCGCATCATGCCAGCCCAGCCACAGGTCCGTCCCCTCGCTTGGCAAGGGCAGGTGCCCTCCCTGCCGCACGGTGATCAACTGCCCGTGGGGCAGCCGCAGATGCACCAGCGTCTCCGCCCCCAGCGCCTCGCAATAGGCGACACGCGCCTGCAACCGCGTCGGGCTGTCGGTCAGCTGGATATGTTCGGGCCGGATACCCACGGTCTTGCCCACATTCACGCCCACGCTGCCCGCCGGCATGAAATTCGTGGCAGGCGATCCGATGAAGCCCGCGACGAATTCGGTCTGCGGGTTCTCATAGACCTCCAGCGGTTTGCCGATCTGATCCGCAACCCCGGAATTCATCACGATCATCCGGTCGGCCAGCGTCATCGCCTCGACCTGGTCATGGGTCACATAAAGCGAGGTGACACCCAGTTCCCGCTGCAACTGCTTGATCTCCAGCCGCATCTGCACACGCAGCTTCGCATCAAGGTTCGACAAGGGCTCGTCGAACAGGAACACCGCAGGTTTGCGCACGATCGCGCGGCCCATGGCCACCCGCTGGCGTTGCCCGCCCGACAACTCGCGCGGCTTGCGCTGCAAATAGGGTTCCAACTGCAACAGCTTGGCCGCCACCGCGACCCGCGCCGCGATCTCGTCCTTGGGCGTCTTCGCGATCTTCAACCCATAGGCCATGTTGTCGAAGACCGACATATGCGGATAGAGCGCGTAGTTCTGGAAGACCATCGCTATGTTGCGCTCCATCGGCTCGGCCTCGTTGACGCGCTTGTCGTCAATCCGGATCTCGCCGCTGGTGATGCCCTCCAGCCCCGCCACCATCCGCAGCAGGGTGGACTTGCCACAGCCCGACGGCCCGACGATCACGATGAACTCGCCATCGGTCACGTCGATATTCACGCCGTGGATCACATCCGTCGCGCCAAAGGATTTGCGCACGTTATCAAGGGTCAGGGTCGCCATTTATTTCTCGCTATCGACTAGGCCACGGATGAACAGTTTCTGCATCGAGATCACCACGATCACCGGCGGCACCATTGCAAGGATGGAGGTCGCCATGATCACCGGCCAGTCGGCCAGATCGTCGCCCGAGGGGAACATCTGACGGATGCCCATGACGATGGTGTTCATCGACGGATCGGTGGTGATGAGCAGCGGCCAGAGATACTGGTTCCAGCCATAGATGAACAGGATCACGAACAGGGCCGCGATATTGGTGCGGCTCATCGGCAAGAGGATATGCCAGAAGAATTGCATCGGGCTGGCCCCGTCCACGCGCGCGGCTTCGGTCAATTCGTCCGGCACGGTCAGGAAGAACTGCCGGAACAGGAACGTCGCCGTGGCCGAGGCGATCAGCGGAAAGATCAGCCCGGAATAGCTGTTGAGCATCCCGAAATTCGCGATCACCTCATAGGTGGGCACGATCCGCACCTCGACCGGCAGCATCAGCGTCAGGAAGATCAGCCAGAAAAAGATCGTCCGCCCCGGAAAGCGGAAATAGACGATGGCAAAGGCCGATGTCAGCGAGATCACGATCTTTCCGATGGTGATCCCCAGCGCCATGACCAGCGAATTCAGCATCATCGTGGCCACGGGCGCATTTACGCCGGACAGCAGCGCCTTGCTGTAATTCTCGAAGAACTGGTCGCCCGGCAGCAGGGGCATCGGCGGACGCACGATTTCCGGCTGCGTCACGGTCGAGGCGACGAAAGCCAGCCAGATCGGAAAGAAGATGAACACGACCCCGATGATCAGCCCGAAATGGGTCAGCCAATGGCCAATGCCGCGTTTTTCCACCATGCCGCGATGATCAGACATCAGTAATGCACCCTGCGCTCGATGAACTTGAACTGGATCACGGTCAGAAGGCCCACCAGCACCAGCAGGATCACCGATTGCGCCGCACTCGATCCCAGATCCTGACTGACGAAACCATCGGAATAGACCTTGTAGACAAGGATCGTGGTGGCCTGCTGCGGCCCGCCCGCCGTGATCGTGTGGATCACGCCGAAGGTCTCGAAGAAGGCATAGACCACGTTCACGACCAGCAGGAAAAAGGTGGTGGGCGACAGCAGCGGCCAGACGATGGTGCGGAACCGCGTCCAGAACTTCGCGCCATCAATGGCGGCGGCCTCGATCACCGAGCGTGGGATCGCCTGCAACCCCGCCAGGAAGAACAGAAAGTTATAGCTGATCCGCCCCCAGCTTGAGGCGACGACGACAAGGCCCATCGCCTCGGCCTCGTTCAGCACATGGTTCCAGTCATAGCCCAGCACGCCCAGATACCAGGCGACGACACCGACGCGGGTGTTGAACATGAACATCCACAGCACACCCGCCACGGCAGGGGCCACGGCATAGGGCCAGATCAGCAGCGTGCGATAGGTGCCCGATCCCTTGATCAGCCGGTCGGCCAGAATGGCAAGGTAAAGCGCCACGCCCATCGACACCACGGTCACAAGGCTGGAAAAGATGGCGGTGGTGACAAAGGACGCCCGGTAATAGGGATCGCCCAGCAGGTATTCGAAATTGCCCAGGCCCACGAACTGCGTCTTCAGACCGAAAGGATCGGGCACGAACATCGACTGCCAGATCGCCTGACCCGCCGGATAGAAGAAGAAGATCGCGGTGATCACGATCTGCGGCAGAAGCAGCAGGGCGGGCAACATCCAGCCCTTGAAGATGACGCGCTTTTCCATGCGGGGTCCGGTTCAGCTCAGGTGTGACAACACTGTGGGGCAGGTGTGCGGGACAAAAAACGGCCCCCGGTCCTGCCGGGGGCCGTTCCTATGGCTTTCGCCTCAGCGGTTGGCCTGCTCGAAGCGGCGCAGCAACTGGTTGCCGCGTTCCACCGCGCTATCCAGTGCCGCCTGCGCGGTCTTCTGACCCGACCAGACGCCCTCAAGCTCCTCGTCGATCAGCGTGCGGACCTGATCGAAGCTGCCCAGACGCAGACCCTTGGAGTTTTCGGTCGGCGTGTTGCGGGTCATCTGCAGGCCCGCGATCTCGGTGCCGGGGTTGGCGGCGTAGAAGCCCTGCTGTTCCGTCAGCGCGCCCGCAGCGGTCGTGATCGGCAGATAGCCGGTGTCCTGATGCCACTTGGCCTGCACCTCGGGCGAGGACAGGAAGTTCAGGAAGGCGGCCACGCCCTTGTACTCTTCCTCTGCCTTGCCTTCCATGATCCACAGAGATGCGCCGCCGATGATGGTGTTCAGGGGCGCCGCTTCGACGCTGTCCCAATAGGGCAGGTGGCGGATGTCGAAGGCGAACTGCGCCTCGGCTTTCACACCGGCATACCCGGCCGAGCTCTCGGTGAAGAGAGCGCATTCACCGCCGCGGAAATTCGCGCCCGCTTCGTTGCGGCGACCGGCATAGATGAACTTGCCGTCCTGCGCCCATTTGCCCAGCTGCTCGATATGCGCAACCTGCAGCGGTCCGTTGAAGACCAGCTCGGTGTCCAGCCCGCCAAAGCCGTTGGACTTGGTGGCGAAAGGCACGTCATGATAGGCCGAGAAGCTTTCCAGATGCACCCAGCTCTGCCACGAAGTGGTGTAGGGGCAGGTGACGCCCGCGTCCTTGAGCTGCGTCAGCACCGCGTCCCAGGCTTCCCATGTGCTCAGATCGACATCGGGGTCGATCCCGGCTTCCGACAGCTTGTCGCGGTTAACGTACAGAACCTGCGTCGAGGAGTTGTAGGGGAAGGACAGCATCTGCCCGTCCGCATTGGTGTAATAGCCGGTCACGGCGGGGATATAGGCGTTCGGATCGAACTCCAGCCCCGAGGCTTCCATGACTTCGAACACGGGCCGCACGGCGCCGGTGGCGGCCATCATCGTGGCGGTGCCGACCTCGAACACCTGCAACAGGTGGGGCTGCTCACCCGCGCGGAAGGCGGCGATCCCGGCGTTCAGCGCCTCGGAATAGTTGCCCTTGTGCGTCGCCACGACTTTGTAGTCGGACTGGCTTTCGTTGAACAGCGCGACCTGCGCGTCCAGCAATTCGCCCAGACGGCCGGTGAACGCGTGCCACCACTGGATTTCGGTCTGTGCAGAAGCGGCGGTGCCCCATGCCATGGACATGGCCAGAGCCAGGTTCAAAGTCTTGATCTTCATGTCGTCCTCCCAGACGTTTCATGGTTCATTTTGTGTATGCTGCGGTGCTGCCCCTCGCGGTGCGAGCCGAAGCGAACATTTCTGAAACGATACGAAAGGATTGGTCCGAAGCTCCCGATCAAGTCAAGCAGTTTTGGCCAACTCGATGCGAAGGCCTCCGAAGTGGTCGTGTCATCCCGTATCATGCGCCGCTGGCTAGAGGCGCAATGTAACGAACCCATGAAGGCGCGGGCGAATGTTCGATATTTTTCGCCCGCGCGCGGATTTCCATGCGATGCCGTGCAGGATCAACTGCCCAGACAGGTCGAGAAGGCCCCCGCCATGCCCCGCAACACCTGCGGATAAAGCCCCGGCCCCGGCGCGATGTCCTGCCCCAGAGGGTCCAGCAACCCGATGGTCACGCTGTCTCCGAACACGGTCTCGACCAGCCCGCTGCTGAACTGCGGTTCGGCGAAAACGCAAGCGGCCCCCATCCCGGCGACCGCCGCGCGCAGCTCGGCGATTCGGCCCGCGCTGGGCGCCGTGGCGTCGCTGAACGAGATGGCCCCCGCCGCCGCCAGGCCGAAGCGGTGCTCGAAATACTGATAGGCGTCATGGAACACGACAAAGCCCGTTTCGGCCAAGGGGGCCAGTTGCGCGGTCAGCTCCGCCTCCAGCGCCGTCAGCCCCGCTTGTCCCTCGGCGGCATTGGCGGCGTAGGTCGCGGCATTCTCCGGGTCCAGCCGCGACAGCTCCGCCGCGATGGCCCCCAGCCAGACCCGCCCGTTCGCCGGGTCCAGCCAGGCATGGGCATCCGCACCGGAATGATCGTGCCCCGCATGATCCCCGCCATGGCTCGCGTCGGTCTCGGCCTTGTCGTGATCGTGGTCGTGATCATGATCGTGGTCATGCGCCTCGGCCTTTTCCGCCGTGTCATGGTCATGGTCGTGGTCATGGTCGTGATCCGCATCATCGCCATGGTCATGGGCGGCAAAGGTCGCCCCCTCGCGGTAATCACGCAGCAGCGTGCCCTCCACCGACATCAGCCCCAGAATGGCAGCCCCGTCGCCCAGCGTCCCGATCGGCCCTTCCAGCCAGGGGGTCAGCCCCTCGCCGATCCAGACAACCAGATCGGCCCCATCCAGCGCCTGCGCCTCGGACGGGCGCATGGAATACCCATGCGGCGAGGCCCCGGGCCGCACGATCAGCTCGGGCTCTCCCAGATCACCCATCACCTGCGCCACCAGCGAATGGACCGGCGCGATGTCGGTGGCAACCTGCGGCACCTCGGCCAGGGCGGCGCTGGACAGCAGCGTGGCCATCAGGCCAATCGACAGGGGGGCAGGGCGGAAAACGGGGCGAAACATGGGGCGCATGGGCGATTCCTCGGTTGATGACAGGACGCTATCCGCTCTAGTCGATATGTTATAACATTGCAAACCGAATGTTATAACATTGCATGTCCGGTCGCGATGGCTTAGGTCTGGCGGATCATGACAGCCCATGGATTCGACCCGCACGATCACGACGATTGCATCGCAGACGCCCTGTCCGCGGCCGAGGACGCCTGCGCACAGCGCAAGCTGAACCTGACGCCGGTGCGCCGCCGCGTGCTGGAAATCCTGCTGCAACAGCACAAGGCAATGGGCGCCTACGAAATCCTGTCCCGGCTCGAGGCCGAGGGGATGGGCTCCCAACCCCCCGTCGCCTATCGCGCGCTGGATTTTCTGGTCAGTAACGGTTTTGCCCACAAGATCGAGGGGCTGAATGCCTATATCGCCTGCTCGCATCCCAATGCGACCCATGCGCCCGCCTTCCTGATCTGCCGCAAATGCGGCGTGGTGCAGGAAACGCAATCCGAACCCGCCAAGGGCACGCTGGGATCGGTCGCCCGCGCCTCCGGTTTCGTGATCGAAAGCACCGTGGTCGAGGCGCAGGGATTGTGCCCCGCCTGTCAGGACGGGGCCGCGGCATGAGCCTGATCCAAGCCCGCGACCTCAGCGTGCGCTACGGCGGCCACACCGTCCTGTCCCATGTGGACATGTCCATCGACAAGGGCGAGATCGTGACTATCGTCGGTCCCAACGGATCGGGCAAATCCACGCTGCTCCGCGCCCTGATAGGTGCCGTGCCGGTGGCTGGTGGCCATCTTCAGCGCGCCTCGGGCCTGACCATCGGCTATGTGCCGCAGAAGCTCTCGATCGACCCGACCCTGCCGATGACCGTGGCGCGCTTCATGTCGCTGCCGCGCCGCCAGTCTCCCGCCGATGTGGCCGCAGCCCTGGAACAGGCCGGTGTGCCCGATCTCAGCCAGCGGCAGATGACCGACCTCTCCGGCGGCCAGTTCCAGCGGGTTCTGCTCGCCCGCGCCCTGCTTGCCAAACCCGACCTGCTGCTGCTGGACGAGGCGACACAGGGCCTCGACCAACCGGGTTCCGCCGCGTTCTACCGCCAGATCGAGGAAGTGCGCCGCCGCCTGGGTTGCGCTGTGCTGATGGTCAGCCATGAACTGCATGTGGTGATGAGCGCCTCGGACCGCGTGATCTGCCTGAACGGTCACGTCTGCTGTCAGGGCACGCCGGATATCGTGGCCTCCGCCCCCGAATACCGCGCCCTGTTCGGCACTGGCACCCAGGGCGCGCTGGCGCTTTACCGGCACGATCACAACCACAGCCACGATGACGGCTGCGATCACGACCATCACCACGATCACAATCACGATCACGGTCCCACGCATGACAGCGCGGTGACACCCGTGCATCAGTCCGCGCGGGACAAGGTGCATTGATGCTGGACGATTTCCTGATCCGCGCCGCGCTCGCCGGTCTGGGCGTCGCGCTGGCCGCCGCCCCCATGGGCTGTTTCGTGGTCTGGCGGCGTATGGCCTATTTCGGCGACGCGACCGCCCATGCCTCGATCCTCGGCGTGGCGATCGCGTTGGCTCTCTCGGCCTCGGTCTTTCTGGGCGCGATGGTCATGGCGCTCCTGATGGCGCTGGCCGTGTCGGGCCTGTCCGGGCGCGGCTATGCGGTGGATACGCTGCTGGGGGTGCTCGCCCATTCCGCGCTGGCCTTCGGGCTGGTCGCGGTGTCCTTCCTGTCCGGCGTGCGGATCGACCTGATGGCCTATCTCTTCGGGGACATCCTCGCCGTGGGCAAGACCGACCTCGCCGTGATATGGGGCGGGGCCGCGCTGGTGCTGGCGCTTCTGACATGGCGCTGGTCCGCACTGCTCACCGCCACGCTGAACCCCGACCTCGCCTATGCCTCCGGCATTGACCCGCGCCGCGAACAACTGGTGCTGACGCTGGCGCTGGCCGTCGTGGTCGCGGTCGCCATCAAGGTCGTCGGCGTGCTTCTGATCGCCGCGCTCCTGATCATCCCCGCCGCCGCCGCCCGCCCTTTCGCGCGCACGCCCGAGGGCATGGCTGTCATCGCCGTCATCGTCGCGGCCCTGTCGGTGCTTGGGGGCTTGCAAGCCTCGCTCATGTTCGACACGCCCACCGGCCCCAGCATCGTCTGCATCGCCGCCCTGATCTTCGCGGGCAGCGCATTCGGCACCTCCCTGCGCCGCGCCTGACAGCTTCATCTTGCCCTAAATACTCAATCCCGCCGGTCCCGCAGGCGTCACCCTCGCCCTTCGCGCGGGCCTGTGGCAATCTGGACCCTGACCACATCCGAAAGGACCGCCCATGACGCCGCTCTCGACCATCATCGCCCAAGGCCGGGGCCAGACCCCCGCCGATCTGGTCCTGCGCGGCGGCAGCATCCTCGACCTGATCACCGGCGCGCTTCTGGAGGGCGATGTGGCCATCTGCGGCGACACCATCGTGGGCACCTGCGCCACCTACGAGGGCCGGCAGATCATCGACGTGACCGGCCTCATCCTCGTGCCCGGCTTCATCGACACCCATCTGCATATCGAAAGCTCCCTCGTCACGCCGTTCGAATTCGACCGCTGCGTCGCCCCGCGCGGCGTGACCACCGCGATCTGCGACCCGCATGAGATCGCCAATGTCATCGGCACCGACGGCATCCGCTATTTCCAGCAGGCGGCGGAGTGCACGCTCATGGATATCCGCGTGCAGCTTTCGTCCTGCGTCCCCTCGACCGAGATGGAAACCGCAGGCGCGCGGATCGACGCCGCCGACCTCGCCCCGCTCATGCACCATCCCAAGGGCATCGGTTTGGCCGAGATGATGAACTACCCCGGCGTTCTCGCCGCCGATCCGGGCCTCATGGCGAAGCTCGACCTCTTTCGCGGCGGCCATATCGACGGTCACGCCCCGCAACTGAAAGGCCGTGACCTGAACGCTTATATCGCCGCCGGAATCCGCACCGAACACGAGGCCACGACCGCCGCCGAAGCGCGCGAGAAACTGCAAAAGGGGATGCGCGTCCTGATCCGCGAAGGCTCGGTCAGCAAGGACATGGCCGCCCTCGCGCCGCTGCTGACCGACACGACCGCCCCCTACATGTGCCTGTGCACCGATGACCGCAATCCGCTCGACATCGCGGAACACGGCCATCTCGACTACATGATCCGCAGCCTGATCGCCGCGGGCGTCCCGCCCTTGGCCGCCTACCGCGCCGCCAGCCTGTCCGCAGCCGAGGCTTTCGGGCTAAAGGATCGCGGCCTCATCGCGCCGGGCAAGCGCGCCGATATCGTGGCGCTGGACAGCCTGGAAGGCTGCCACGCCCAACTCGTCCTCTGCGACGGCGTGCAGGTCACCGATGCCGCCTTCGCCGCGCGCCCCTCGGTTCCGCCTGTCGGGCGCGCCTCGGTCAAGGCCCCCACGGTCACCGCGCGCGATTTCCGCACCACCGGCAACCGCGAGGCGACGGATGTCATCGGCATCATTCCCGGCAAGATCATCACCGACCACCTGGATGAGGTGATCCCCATCACCGATGGCGACAAATGCCCCGATCCCGCCCGCGATCTGATCAAGATCGCGGTGATCGAACGGCATGGGCGTAACGGCAATATCGCCACCGGCTTCGTGCGCGGCTTCGGGCTACAGGCGGGGGCCATTGCCTCGACCGTCTGCCACGATCACCACAACATCGCGGTGGTGGGGGCCGATTACGCCGACATGGCCCTTGCCGCCAACCGCCTGGGCCAGATCGAAGGCGGCTTCGTCGTGGTGCGCGACGGGCAGGTCCTGGCCGAACTCCCCCTCCCCGTGGCGGGCCTCATGAGCCTTGAGCCGTTCGAGGTGGTCCGCGACCGCCTCACCGCCCTGCGCGCCGCCGCCCGCACCCTTGGCGTCACGCTCGAAGAGCCGTTTCTGCAACTGGCCTTCCTCGCCCTGCCCGTGATCCCCGCGCTCAAGATCACCGATCGGGGCCTTGTCGATGTCATCAGGTTCGAGATCATCGGCTGAGGGCCCGCCCGATCGCCGCAACCGCCGCATCCGCCATGCTGCGCTGCCCGACGCTGTCCATCACGATCACCCCTTCGATCAGGGTCAGCAAAGCCGCCGCCACCCCCGCAGGGTCCGCCGTCCCCTCGGGCAACCGCCCCTCAAGCCAGACCGCGAAACCGGCCATGATATTCTGCCCGGCCTGCCGATGCGCCGCCTCGCCGCCCGCCGCCGCCGACAGGATATCCAGCCAGATCCGCACATAACCCGCCATCCCCGGATCGCGCAGCAACGTCACCACTTCGTCCAGACAATCGGCCACGCTGGCCGCGCGCCCCGGTGGCAGCGCCGCCTCCAGCCCGGCGACAAAGCCGCCCGCCAGATGCCGCAGCAGCGCATCGATCAACCCCTCCTTGCTGCCGAAGTGATAGATCAGCATCCGGTCACTGGTCCCCACCGCCTGCGCCAATGGCCGCAGGCTTGCATTGTTCAGCCCATGGGTCAGCACATGCTGCGCCATCCCGCTCAGCCAGACCTGCCTGCGATCGTCCGAAAGTGTCATCATGCCCGCCTGTAGCGTCTGCTACAATTTTGGTTGTAGCGCGCGCTACATCCTGTTAGTCTGAAGCGGATGCTACAAGGTCCTCTTGCCCAAGGAAACCTGCCCATGACCCTCTTCGACATCCTGCCGCTGCTGGCCGGCCTTGCCGTGGCAACCTTCGTGCTGACCTATGCGCTACGCACCCGCCCGCTTGGTCCTTCGGCCTGGATCGGCGCCGCCATCCTCAGTGCCGCCTTCGCGGGGTGGAGCCTTTATGCCATTCTTACCGGCGGTCCCTTCGGCTTCTGGGTGGAACACACGCGCAACGCCTGGGGCGTGCAGATCTGGTTCGACCTGCTGCTGGCCGCAAGTTGCGCCCTGGTGTTCATGGTGCCCGAGGCGCGGCGGCTGGGCATGCGTCCCTTGCCATGGGTCGTGCTGGTGCTCTGTTCCGGGGCCATCGGCCTCTTGGCCATGCTGGCGCGGATCCTCTATCTCAAGGGCCGGACCCCGGCGACCACACAGGTTTGACCGCACCGCCCCGCGCTGCAATCACGCGAAAAACCGTTGCGTCATATCGCTAATTCCGCAAGGCAAAACAGTCTTCCACTGATTGACGGGTCTGGCCCAAGGCACTACCGTCCTGCCCAATTCGGGAGGATAGAATGTCTGACACCACAGCCGTAAACGATTGTATTTCCATCGAGAGGATCGGCGGCATCGCCTTGATCTGCATCGACAATCCGCCGGTCAACGCGACCGGGCAGGCCGTGCGGCAGGGTTTGCAGGACGCGGTGGAAACGCTGAACGCCCAAGGCACTGCGCAGGTTATCGCCATCTACGCCGCTGGCCGCACCTTCGTGGCCGGGGCCGATATCCGCGAATTCGGCAAGCCTTTCGTGCCTCCTGCTTTGCCCGATGTGTTCAACATCATCGAAGCCTCGAAAATCCCCGTCATCAGCGTGCTGCATGGCACCGCACTGGGCGGCGGGATGGAACTGGCCCTGTCCACCCATGCCCGCGTCGGGATCGAAGGGCTGCGCGTCGGCCTGCCCGAAATTCTGCTGGGCCTCCTGCCCGGTGCCGGCGGTACGCAGCGGATGCCGCGTCTGACGGGTGTTCCCTTCGCGCTCGACATGATCCTCTCGGGCCGTCAGGTCCCCGCCAAGGAAGCACTTGAGGCGGGCATCATCGACCGTCTGGAAGCAGGCGATCCGCGCGACGTGGCGCTCAAGGCCGCGCAGGACGTGATCGACGGCACGCTCAAGACCCGCCGCACCGACCAGATTGCCACGGTGCCGGATCAGGCCGCACTGGACCAGACCGCCGCCCATCTCAAGAAAACCCTGCCGCATCTCTTCTCGCCCCATAAATGCGTCGAGGCGGTCGCGGCTGCGACCCTGCCGCTGGCCGAGGGCCTCAAGATCGAACGCGCCGCCTTCATGGAATGTATGGACACGCCGCAGCGCGCGGGCCTGATCCACGCCTTCTTCGGTGAACGTGCCGTCAGCAACATCCCCGAGGCGAAAGGCCCCGCCCGCGACATCGCCCATGTGGGCGTGATCGGCGGCGGCACCATGGGATCGGGCATCGCCACCGCCTGCCTTCTGGCGGGCCTCAAGGTGACGCTGGTGGAAGTCGCGCAGGACGGTCTGGATCGCGGCATCGCCACGATCACCGGCAATCTCGACGGGGCCGTCAAGCGCGGCAAGCTCAAGGCCGACAAGCGTGACGCCACGCTGGCCAACCTGTCGCCCTCGCTCGACATGGGCGCGCTGTCCGATGTCGATCTGGTGATCGAGGCTGTGTTCGAGGACATGGGCGTGAAAAAGGACATTTTC
>Ga0209345_10004579_pt1 | contig 13265 bp, 12 predicted proteins | sample Cruoilmetagenom7_FD_187294 | JGI IMG/M metagenome (GOLD analysis project Ga0209345, IMG submission 187294) | Oil polluted marine microbial communities from Coal Oil Point, Santa Barbara, California, USA - Sample 7 (SPAdes) (version 2) | ecosystem: Environmental > Aquatic > Marine > Oil seeps ...
TTCATCATCGCGGTGAAAGGGCACGACAAGGACAGCATCCTTGCGGCCTTCGAGACCCGCATCGGCAATGATCCCGAAACCGAATTCGAGACCGCTTGCGCCCAGGTCGAAAAGATCGCCGGGTTCCGCATCGCCTCGATCCTGCCGGAAGCGTAAGTGACCAATGCAACAGCTTGAAATCGAACCGCTGACCGCCGAAGCCTTCGCCCCGTTCGGCACCGTCATGGATACCTCCGCGGCAGAGCTGCGGATGATCAATGGCGGCACCACCGAACGCTTTCACGCGCTCGCCATGGCCGACACCGGGACGTTAGGAGGGCGCACCATTCTCTCGCTGTTTCGCGGCCAGCCGCGCCAGTTTCCATACACGGTCGACATGATGGAGAGGCATCCGCTTGGCAGCCAGGCCTTCTTTCCGGTCACGCAGGGCGACTGGATCGCTGTCGTCGCGCCGGATGACGGAGGCCGCCCCGGAGAGCCGCGTGCATTCCTGGTTCCCGGCCATGTCGGCGTTCAGTACGCGCGCAATGTCTGGCACCACCCGCTGATTGCGGTGGGCAAGGTCAGTGATTTCCTGGTGATGGACCGCGAAGGCGATGGCGCCAATCTCGAGGAAGCCAGCTATGATGTGCCTTATCTGATTGCCCAACCGGCCAACTGACCCAGGAGACGCCAATGTCCGCCCAACCACTCCCAACCGGAACCGGTCGCTTGACCACTCACGTGCTCGATACCGCCCGCGGCAAACCCGCAGCCGGCATGGTCATCGAGCTTGTCCGGATCGAGGGCCTCGATCATCATCTGCTCAAGACGGTCAACACCAATGCTGATGGCCGGGTCGACGCTCCGCTCCTGACCGGCGCCGACCTCGCCCGCGGGGTTTACGAACTCCGTTTTCATGCAGGCGACTACTTGCGTTCGACCGGCGATGCGCTGCCCGATCCGGCGTTTCTCGACGTGATCCCGATCCGTTTCGGTATCGCCGACACCGCTGCGCACTACCACGTGCCGCTGCTGATCTCGGCTTACGGCTATTCAACCTATCGCGGCAGCTGACCCCGAAACCTGTTCACATCCCTGCCACTGCCTCACCGTGCATTCAATGGGATGCGCGGTGAGGCATGGTGTCTGCACTTGGGGGGGAGGGGCAGTTCGGGGGGGCCGGAAAAAGCAAAAGCCGCGTGGCAGTACATCCGTGCTCACGCGACTTTATAAGCGACCCTCTAAAGGACCGCTGCTGATACACAGCTTGCAGGAAGAGTATTAACGAAGAGTTAAGACGAAATTGTGACAGCAGCGGGAAAAGGTCTTCCGTTGCCAGCCGCAACTACAAATAAACTGCCTCGCCAGCAACATAGACATGCCGGACTGACCGGTCATCACCCATTGTTTGCATCAGGAACAGTTCTTCTTCCAGCGTTGTCACCGTCTCCATCCGGATCTGCATGGCGGGCGTTGCCCTGGCGTCAAGCGCGATGATGTCGGCGTCGGTCCCCGGTTCCAGTGTGCCAATACGCTCCACCAGCCCGAGAGCTTCGGCATTGCCGCGGGTGGCCTGCCAGTAGTTCTCGACGGGCGGCAGCCGGTGGCCGCGCAATTGCTGGATCTTGTAGGCTTCGTCGAGTGTCCTGAGCAAGGAGTAGCTCGAGCCGCCGCCGATGTCGGTGGCGATCGCGGTGCGAACGCCATTCTCCTTGAGCCGCTTGAGGTCGAAAAGGCCTGAGCCCAGGAACAGGTTCGATGTCGGGCAATGCACCGCCACCGATCCGGCTTCGGCGATGGCCGCCATTTCCCGGTCCGACAGGTGGATGGCATGGCCGAGCAGCATCTTGTCGGTCAGCAGTCCGTAGCCCGCATAGACATCGGTGTAGTCCCTGGCATCGGGGTAGAGCTCCAGCGTATAGGCAATCTCCGCGTCGTTCTCGGACAGGTGTGTCTGGATCAGAAGGTCGGGATGTTCACGCGCCAGAGAGCCTGCGGCTTCCAGTTGGGCCGGGGTCGAGGTGATGGCAAAACGCGGCGTGATCGCCACGTGATTGCGCCCCTTACCGTGCCAGTCGGCGATCACTGCCTTGGTGTCGTCATAGCTCGACTGCGCCGTGTCGGTCAGCGCTTCGGGCGCGTTGCGGTCCATCATCACCTTGCCGCCGACCATCAGCAGGTTGCGGCGTTGCGCTTCGGCGAAATAGGCGTCTGCCGAACCCTTGTGCACGGAGCAATAGGCCGCAGCCGTGGTCGTGCCCTGCCGCAGCAATTCATCGAAGAACAGCGTTGCGAAGCGGGCGGAATGCGCGTCGTCGGCGAAACGCTGTTCCTCGACGAAGGTGTAGGTGTTCAGCCACTCGAGAAGGTTGGCAGCGTAACTTGCGGTCACCTGCATCTGCGGGAAATGAATGTGCGGGTCGATGAAACCGGCCATCAGCAGATGTGGCCGGTGATCGATGATCTCGATGTCCACCGGTGCCGCCGCCTTGACGTCAGCAAAGGGGCCGGCTGCGGTGATCAGCCCGTTTTCGATCAGAATCGCACCGTCAGCCTCGTACACATAGCTTGCATGATCGTCGCGCGCCTGCGGGCGCGACTTGAAGCTCAGCGTCCGGCCGCGCAGCAGTTTCGCTGTCATTGATCAGGCTCGCCGGCGATGGCCGATTCATACCAGGCGACAATCAGCGCCCGCTCTTCGGGCTCCACATAGGTGATGTTGCCGGGTGGCATCGCGTGGCTGCGTCCGGCCTGGATGTAGATTTCCCGCGCATGCCGGGCGATGTCCACATCCGTTTCGAGCCGCACGTTTTTGGGCGCGTGTGCAATGCCCTCCCAGAACGGCTCTGCCGCGTGGCACATCGAGCAGCGCCCCATGATGGTTTCGCTGACCGCTTCGAAATGGGCGTTCGTGACGAACCGCTCAAGCACCGGCGCCAGCGAGGCTTCCTCGATCACCTCGTCAGTGCGCGGCAGGCTCGACAGCCAGACGATGGCGGCAAACAGCGCAACGGTGACGGCCCAAGTCCAGTGCGGCTTTCCCTTGCGCGCATGCACGGTGTTGAACCAGTGCCGGATGGTCACGCCCATCAGGAACACCAGCGCCGCGATCAGCCAGTTCCACTGCGTGGCAAAGGCCAGCGGGTAGTGGTTCGACAGCATCAGGAAGATGACCGGCAGGGTAAGGTAGTTGTTGTGCAGCGAGCGCTGCTTGGCGATGCGTCCGTATTTCGGATCCGGCGTCCGCCCCGCCTTCAGGTCGGCGACGACGATCTTCTGGTTTGGAATGATGATCATCGCCACATTGGCGCTCATGATGGTGGCGGTGAACGCACCCAGATGCAAAAGTGCCGCCCGGCCCGAAAACACCTGCGTATAGCCCCAGGCCATCGCCACCAGCACCGCGAACAGCACCAGCATCAGCCCCGTGGTGCTTTGTCCGATCGGCGATTTGCAGAGCAGGTCATAGATGATCCAGCCAAATACGATCGAAGCCACCGAAATGGAAATCGCGATGGGGGCCGAAACATCCAGCACATTGGTGTCGATCAGGTAGAGCTCGGCACCGGCATAGTAGACCACGCACAGCATGGCGAAGCCCGACAGCCAGGTGACATAGCTTTCCCATTTGAACCAGGTCAGGTGCTCGGGCAGGTTTGGCGGCGCCACCAGGTATTTCTGGATGTGGTAAAAGCCGCCGCCATGCACCTGCCATTCCTCGCCATAGGCGCCTTCGGGCAATCCGGGGCGCTGCACCAGGCCAAGGTCGAGCGCGATGAAATAGAAGGATGATCCGATCCAGGCGATGGCCGTGATCACATGCAGCCAGCGCACGGCAAAGCTGAGCCATTCCCACAAAAGAGGATAGTCGTACATCGGTGCCCCTCGCACTTTCCGTTTGTTTTGCAGTGCACATGATGCGCAATGCGGAGCAGAATGGAAAGCCCGCTTTCGCCTGTCCGCGAGTTAATCAGCTGCTGATTTTTTCTGAAAATCGAATTGATTGTCTGTGAAACCGGAAAAGTTCGTTCCACGGTTCGTTTTCCACACCCCTGTCACAAAACTGTTTTCATTTGCGCAGTAGACGCTCTGAGGTTACGTTTCCCTTTCGGGTTACGTTCGTTTTCACGCGTTTCCCATCAAGGAGGAACTTCACATGAAAAAATACATCGCCGCTGGCGTTGTCGCCGCACTCATGGCGGGCGTTGCACCAGCAAGCGCCGCAACACAAATCGATTTCTGGCATGCGTTCACCGGTCGTCTCGGTGAACTCCTTGACGAGCAGGTTGCCAAGTTCAACGATTCCCAGAGCGAATACACCGTGGTTGCCACCAACAAGGGCAACTACTCGGAAACGCTCAATGCCGGAATCGCCGCGTTCCGCGCGGGCGAGCAGCCTGACATTCTTCAGGTGTTCGAAGTCGGTACCGCAACGATGATGGCGGCCAAGGGCGCCATCAAGCCGGTCTATGAAGTCATGGCCGAATCAGGCCTGCCATTCGACCAGTCGGTCTATCTCGCCGCGGTTGCCGGTTACTACACCACCACCGAAGGCCAGATGCTGTCGCTGCCTTACAACTCCTCGACGCCGGTCCTTTACGTCAACAAGGACGCGCTGAAGGCTGCCGGTCTTGATCCGGAAATGGATCTGTCGACCTGGGAGCAGGTGGGCACCGCCCTCGACGCGCTCAAGGAATCGGGCAACAAGTGCCCGCTGACGACTGCTTGGCAGAGCTGGGTTCACCTCGAAAACCTCTCCGCCTACCACAACGTTCCGTTCGCATCGAAAGAGAACGGCTTTGCAGGCGTTGATACCGAGCTGACCTTCAACGGTGACGTTCAGGTCAAGCACATCGACACGCTCGGCCAGTGGGCCAAGGACGGCAAGTTCATCTATTCGGGTCGCCGCAACGAAGGCGGTGCCCCGTTCCGTGCCGGTGAATGCGCACTGTTCACAGAATCGTCCGCCGGTTACGCCGGGGTGAAGAAGGAAGCCACTTTCGACTTCGCCATCCGTCCGCTGCCGTACTGGAGCGATGTTGAAGGCGCGCCGCAGAACACCATCATCGGTGGTGCGTCTCTGTGGGTCATGGAAGGCCAGACACCGGAAGAGTACAAGGGCGTTGCAGCCTTCTTCAACTTCCTGTCGAGCTCGGACATCCAGGCCAAGTGGCACCAGGACACCGGCTACCTGCCGATCACCATGGCTGCCTATGAGGCAACCAAGGCTTCGGGCTTCTATGATGAAAACCCCGGCACCGACATCTCGATCATACAGATGACCGGCAAGGCGCCGACTCCCAATTCCAAGGGATTGCGTCTGGGTAGCTTTGACCAGATCCGCGGCATCATCGATGAAGAACTCGAAGGTGTCTGGAACGGTTCGAAGTCCGCAAAGGAAGCGCTTGATTCTGCGGTCTCCCGCGGTAATGAACTGCTTCGCCGCTTCGAGCAGGCCAATCGCTAACACTGTTGATCCGGCGGGGCCTCAAGGGCCTCGCCGGGCTTCTCTTCCCGGTCGGTGATTCATGGAAAAGCGTGTCGTATTTGACAACCGTTGGCTGCCCTATCTGCTGGTCGCCCCGCAGCTGCTTGTCACATTTGTGTTTTTCTTCTGGCCGGCAGGGCAGGCGATCTATCAGTCCGCCTTCATTCCGGATCCGTTCGGGCTCAAGACCCAGTTCGTCGGACTGGGCAATTTCGAATATCTCTTCGGCAATCGCTACTATCGCGAATCCTTTCTCACCACTGCCGTCTTCTCGGTGCTGGTCACGGTCTCGGCAATGTCGTTCGCGCTCTGGCTGGCGGTTCTTGCCGACCGCGTCATCAAGGGCTCAAGTGCCTACCGCACCCTGCTGATCTGGCCCTATGCCGTGGCCCCCGCAATTGCCGGCGTGCTGTGGCTGTTCATGTTCAATCCGTTCACGGGCATCATCGCCTGGACGCTGGCTCAGCTCGGCTACACCTGGAACCACACTCTCGATGGCGGCCAGGCCATGGCGCTCGTCGTGGCAGCCTCGGCCTGGAAGCAGATCAGCTACAATTTCCTGTTTTTCCTCGCCGGACTGCAGGCCATTCCCAAAAGCGTCATCGAGGCGGCGGCGATTGACGGCGCCAGCTTCTGGCGCCGGTTCTGGACCATCATTTTTCCGTTGCTCTCGCCAACCACGTTTTTCCTGCTGGTGGTCAACATCATCTACGCCTTCTTTGACACCTTCGGCGTCATCCATACGATCACCAAGGGCGGCCCCGAGCAATCGACCACGATCCTGGTCTACAAGGTTTTTTCCGACGGCTTCGTCGGTCAGGATCTGGGCTCCTCGGCCGCGCAATCGGTCGTGCTTCTCGGGCTCGTGGGGATCCTGACGGTGGTCCAGTTCCGCTTTATCGAACGACGGGTGCATTACTGATGAGCGGCATGGTTGAAAAACGCGGGATCGGAACCTGGCTCACCCACGCCGGGCTGATTCTTGGCATCGCCATCATCTGTTTCCCGATCTGGATCGCCTTTGTGGCCTCCACGGTGACCCAGGATGATCTGATCCGTCCGCCGATGCCGCTGCTGCCGGGGCCGCATTTCTTTGACAATTACCTCGAGGCACTGCTGACCGGCGGCGTCGCACCGGTGTGGCAGATGCTGCTCAATTCGCTGGTCATGGCGCTTGGCATCACCATCGGCAAGATCATCATTTCGCTGCTGTCGGCCTATGCCATCGTCTATTTCAAGTTCCGCTTCCGGATGCTGTTCTTCTGGCTGATCTTCATGACCCTGATGCTGCCGGTCGAAGTCCGCATCGTGCCCACCTATGAAGTGGTGGCCAGCCTCGGACTTCTCAACAGCTACACCGGGCTGATCCTGCCGCTGATTGCCTCGGCGACGGCCACGTTCCTGTTCCGGCAACTGTTCATGACCATTCCCGACGAGCTGACCGAGGCCGCCCGTGTCGATGGCGCGGGACCGATCCGCTTCTTCATCGATATCCTGCTGCCGATGTCGCGCACCAACATTGCAGCACTCTTCGTCATCCTCTTCATCTATGGCTGGAACCAGTATCTCTGGCCATTGCTGATCACCACCGATCCCTCCATGAACACCGTTGTCATGGGCATCAAGCAGATGCTGCCGACCGGTGACCAGACCGTCGAATGGCCAGTGATCATGGCGACCGCCATGCTGGCCATGCTGCCGCCGGTGCTGGTCGTGATCGGCATGCAGAAACTCTTCGTCAAAGGCTTGGTCGAAAGCGAGAAATGAATTCCCATGGCTGAAATCAAACTAGAAGCGATCAGAAAAAGCTACGGCCGCACCGAGGTCATTCATGGCATCGATGCGGAAATCAGCGACGGCGAATTCATCGTCATCGTCGGCCCGTCGGGCTGCGGCAAGTCAACGCTTCTGCGCATGGTCGCCGGCCTCGAGACCATCACCTCGGGCGACATTCACATCGGCGACCGGGTGGTCAACAAGCTCGAGCCGCGCGAACGCGACATCGCCATGGTGTTCCAGAATTATGCGCTCTACCCGCACATGAGCGTCTTCGACAACATGGCCTACGGCCTCAAGATCGCCAATGTGCCCAAGGCCGAGATCCTGGCGAGGGTCAATGAGGCTGCGCGGATGCTGGAACTTGAGCCCTATCTCGACCGCAAGCCGCGGCAGCTCTCCGGTGGCCAGCGCCAGCGTGTCGCCATGGGCCGCGCCATCGTCCGCAAGCCGGCCGTCTTCCTGTTTGACGAGCCGCTGTCCAATCTCGACGCCAAGCTCCGGGTGCAGATGCGTCTCGAGATCAAGGCGCTGCAGCGCAAGCTCGGTGTGACGGCAATGTATGTCACCCACGACCAGGTTGAGGCGATGACGCTTGCCGACCGCATGATCGTGATGAACGCCGGTGTTGCCGAGCAGGTCGGCGCGCCGCTCGAAGTCTACGCCAATCCGGCGACCCTGTTCGTTGCCGGTTTCATAGGCTCGCCGCCGATGAATGTCTTGAGCCATGACATCCGGCCGGGCAGGGGCCCCCTTGATCCCGGCGCTGTCATCGGTGTCAGGCCCGAACACATCGATCTGGTCGCCCCCGGCGCCGGACTGATCGATTTCGACGTTGCCTTCTGCGAGCCGCTCGGGGCGGAAACCCTTGTGCATGGCGTCACCGCCGCCGGCGACAAGCTGGTCGTGCGCATTGATGGCGGGGTGCAATTGCCCGCCGACGGCACCCGTGTCGGTCTGGCAATCGATCCTGCCCGCATCCTCGCATTCGATGCTGCGGGCCGTCGCACCGAAATCTGAGATCGCCCTTCAGCCCGTTGCGGGCGCAGGAAGATGGTCTAGGGCTTCTGCCTTCAATCCATATGCGCTGCGGCAACTGCCGCCGCAGGCGCGGCTTTCGGTGCGCGCAACAGCAGCGCCAGCGGAATCGCGACCAGCGTCACCATCATCATCAGCTTGAAGTCGTTGTTGTAGGAAATCATCAGCGACTGCTGGTTGACCAGCGCATCAAGGGTTTGCAGCACGGCGGGGTTGGACGTCGACCCCGGCAGCAGATCCCTGAGAACCGGATTGAACGGATTGATGAAGGCGCCGAGTTCCGAGTGATTGATCTGGACGCTCCGCGTCAGGTACAGCGTGACCACCGAAATGCCGATGGATGATCCCAGGTTGCGCACCAGGCTGAACAGGCTTGCGGCATCGGTGCGGTAGCGCACTTCTAGCGTCGCGAACGCAATGGCCGACAGCGGTACGAACACAAGCCCCAGCCCCAGCCCCTGGATGATGCCGGTCGAGATCACCGGCCAGCTGTCCATCTGCGGCGAGAACCCGGTCATCAGGTAAAGTGAAGCCGCGGTCAGCAGGAGCCCCGTGATCACCAGGTAACGCGGGTCGACAATGCGCACCAGCCTCCCGACCAGGATCATCGAGATCATGGTTCCCACACCGCGCGGCGCCATAACCAGCCCGGTGGTGATGGTGGAGTAACCGAATACGCGTGAGAGCATCGGCGGCAGCAGCGCCAGGCTCGCCAGCAGCACGATGCCGACGATGAAAATCAGGATCAGGCCGGTGACAAAGTTGCGGTCGGCGAAGATTTTCGGGTCGACGAACGGATCGTTTGCCGTGGCCAGATGCACCACGAAAATCCAGATTCCGGTAATTGACAAGCCTAGCTCGATCCAGATTTCCCACGCCGAAAACCAGTCGACCTCGCCACCGCGGTCGAGCATCAGCTGCAACGCACCGACGCCGAGCGAGAGCATGGCGAAGCCGAAGAAATCGAACCGGCGCACGCGTTTCGCGATGTCCGGCAGATAGGCCGCACTGCCCATGAATGCGACGATGCCGACCGGCAGATTGATGAAGAACACCCAGCGCCAGTTCAGCGTTTCGGTGAGCCATCCGCCCAGCGTCGGGCCGATGATCGGGCCGACCATGATGCCCGCCCCCCAGATCGCCATGGCCTGGCCGTGGCGCTCCTTCGGATTGATGTCGAGCAGGAAGGTCTGTGACAAGGGCACGATGGCTGCGCCGAACAGGCCCTGCAGGATGCGGAACAGCACCATCGTCTCCAGACTCGGCGCCATTCCGCAGGCCATCGAGGTGGCGGTGAAACCGACAATGGTGGTCAGGAACAATTGCCGCCGGCCAAACCGGTCCGCGAGCCAGCCGGTGACCGGCGTCATGATCGCCGCGGCCACGATATAGGATGTCAGCACCCAGGTGATGGTGTCCTGCGAGGCCTCGAGGTCGCCGGTCATCGACGGCAACGCCACATTGGCAATCGTCGTGTCGAGCACCTGCATGATGGTCGCGAGCATGATCGAAATGGTGATCAGGCCCCGATGCGGCACATTGTGCCCGGGTTCGTCGGTGGTGCTCATTGTCCTGGTTCCCGGTGCCGGTTTACTCGGCAGCCTTGGCGCTGCTGAACAGGTCGCCGAAGCTGCGGCTCGCACCGGTGTCCACGGTCACGGTGGCGCTCAGCCCTGAACGCGCCAGGATCCGGGCCTCGGGATTGTCGAGCTTGATACGGACCGGAATCCGTTGGGTGACCTTGACCCAGTTGCCGGTGGCGTTCTGTGCCGGCAGCAGCGAGAATTCAGCGCCGGTGCCTGCGCCGATCGAGTCCACCTTCGCCTTGAAGGTCCGGTCCGGGTAAAGATCGAAGACCACTTCCGCTGGCTGGTCGGGTTTCATGTGCGCAAGTTGCGGTTCCTTGAAATTGGCGTCGATCCACGGATCTGTGGTCTCGACAATGGTAAACAGCGCCGCGCCGGGCGTGACATATTCACCCGGACGGAAGGACGACGCCTGGTAGACCAGACCGTCCGCCGGTGCGCGCACAGTGGCGACGGAAAGATTGTAGGCGGCCTTGTCGCGTGCGGCTTTCGCCGCCACCACCATCGGGTGATCATCAATCTCGCCGTTGAGGCTGTCGGCAAGCGCTGCCTGCGCCGTTGCAACCGCCTGCTTGGCGGCGACAAGACCTTGCGCCGCCTTCTGCGCGGTGTGGCGGGCGTCGTCGAGTGAGGAGTTTGTCGCCACCCCCTTGGCGGTCAGCGCCTTCTGCCGGTCGAACGTATCCTGGTAAAAAGCCGCGTCGTCCGCGGCAATCCGCTCCTGCGTCAAGGCCTGACTGTAGGCCGCCTTGAGCTCGATGACATTCAGTCGCGCGCTTTCCACTGCGGCATTGGCCTGGTTGAGAGCGATCTGAAGCGGCTCCGGGTCAACTTGGAACAGCACATCGCCTTTCTTCACCGCGACGTTTTCCGAGACGTTGACGCTGACAACGCGGCCGGCGATCTCGCTGGCGATGCTGATCCGCGCCAGCCGCATGTTGGCATTTTCGGTTTCCTCAAAGCGCCCGCCGGTGATCCAGACATAAAGGCCCCCACCAATAAGCAGGCAGGGCACCAGCAGCATCAGCACGTTGCGGCGAAATTTCGAAGGTGCGGGGGCTGCCTGAGCCGGTGCTTCGCTCGGGTTTGTCTGGGAACTCATGATGCCGCCTGTTTCTCAACGTTGGAATGCGTCGTTGTTGTCTCGTCTGACGAAAGGTTGTCGACCATGGTGACAAGTGCCGACATCAGCGCCTGACGCTGCTCTTCACCCACACCGGTCAAGGCTTCCTCGAAGACTTCACCCGCCACGGCCTTGATGGTGGAATAGGCGGCAAGGCTCTTGTCGGTGGGAACCACCCGGTTCACCCGGCGGTCGGTTTCATGCGCACAGCGCCTGACCCATCCGCCCTGTTCCATCCGGTCGATCAGGCGCGAGACGCTGATCGGTTCGATTTCCATCAGTTCCGCCAGCCGCGCCTGGGTGGGGTTTTGTTCGCGAACCACCCGGACCAGCAAACGCCACTGCGCCGAGGACAGGCCATGTTCCTGGCCGCGCTTCTCGAAATTCTTGCGCAACAGCCGCCCCACGTCATGGATCAGGAAGCCCAACTGGTCGATGCCTGTGTTTTTCATAAGCTACCCATATTATAAGCATGCTTATTAAACAAGCATGTCCCCGGGTCTCAAAGCGTGAACAGTGCGTTGATGATCCCGGCCGATGTCGCCCAATGGCCATCCGGTGGCGTTGCAAATCCGTTGATCGTATGCAGCAAATGTGACAACGCTTGGGCAACAACCGGTCGGCGCAAAGAGCAGTTTATGGACAATCCGGACTTCATCATCATCGGCGCCGGTTCGTCCGGTTGCGTCATGGCCGAACGCCTGTCGGCTTGCGGCCGTTACAAGGTTCTGGTGCTCGAGGCCGGCGGTGACGACCGGCGCTTTTTCGTTCAGATGCCGCTGGGCTACGGCAAGACCTTCTTTGATCCGAAGGTCAACTGGATGTACCGCGCAGAGCCCGATCCGGGACTGGCCGGAAATGTCGATCACTGGCCGCGCGGCCGGGTTCTCGGCGGCTCCTCCTCCATCAATGCCATGGTCTGGGTGCGCGGTCACCGCGCCGACTTTGACGACTGGCGCGATGCCGGAAATCCGGGTTGGGGTGCCGACGAGATGTTCGCCGCCTTCCGCGATGTCGAATGCGCCCTTGTCGGCGATGATGCCATTCGTGGTCGCAACGGGCGGCTCAAGCTCTTCGTGCCCGGCAAGACAACCCATCACCTGACCCGCAAGTGGTTCCAGTCCGCCCAGGCGATAGGCCTGCCGCTCAATCCGGATTTCAACGGTGAAAGCCAGGATGGCGTCGGCCTGTTCGAGTTCACCATTCACGGCGGCCGCCGCTTGTCCGCGGCGCGGGCATTCCTGCGCCCGGCGATGAAGCGGCCCATTCTCAGGGTTATTACCCACGCGCAGGTAACGGGTCTGACCTTTGACGGCACACGCGTGACCGGCGTCACCTACAGCCGCAATGGCAAGCAGACGACGGTCAGGGCCGGGCGCGAAGTGATCCTCAGTGGTGGAGCGGTCAACTCGCCCCAGCTTCTGCAGCTTGCAGGCATAGGTCCGGCTGATCATCTCAAGGGTCTCGGCATCGATGTTCGCATCGACAATCCGAATGTCGGGCGCAATCTCGAGGATCACATCGGCATCAACTACACCTATCGCGCCAATTGCCCGACCATCAACCAGCAGCTCGGGCCCTGGTGGGGCAAGCTTTCGGCAGGCTTGCGTTACCTGCTGTTCCGCGATGGGCCGCTGTCTGTCAGCCTTAACCAGGCAGGGGGCTTCATCCGCACTTCGCCCGATCGTGTGCGGCCAAACATGCAGCTCTATTTCCAGGCATTCTCGACCGTCATTCCACGGCCCGGCGAGCGCCCGATCCTCAGCCCCGATCCCTGGCCGGGATTTTCCATCGGCTGGTCGAATTGCCGTCCGAAGAGCCGGGGCGAGATCATGATCCGCTCCGCCGACCCGTCAGAGCCGCCGCGGATAGCCCCCAACGCGCTCTCCCATGAAGACGACATTGCCGAAATGCTGGCGACCGGCAAGGCCGTGCGCGCGATGGCCGCCGCCAGGCCGCTGGCCGATTGCATCGAGGCAGAATTGCTGCCGGGACCGGAGATCCTGAGCGACGAGGCGATGATAGACGACATCCGCCGCCGCTCCGGCACGGTCTATCACCCGGTCGCCACCTGCCGCATGGGCCCGGATCCGGCGACATCGGTTGTCGATGCAAGATTGCGCGTCCACGGCCTCGACGGCTTGCGGGTCGTCGATTGCTCGATCTTCCCCAACATCGTGACCGGCAACACCAACGCTGCGGCCATCGCCACCGGCTGGCGGGCGTCTGAACTGGTGCTTCAGGACAACGCCTGAAGGCTGGCTGCCCGCCA
>Ga0209345_10004580_pt1 | contig 13263 bp, 13 predicted proteins | sample Cruoilmetagenom7_FD_187294 | JGI IMG/M metagenome (GOLD analysis project Ga0209345, IMG submission 187294) | Oil polluted marine microbial communities from Coal Oil Point, Santa Barbara, California, USA - Sample 7 (SPAdes) (version 2) | ecosystem: Environmental > Aquatic > Marine > Oil seeps ...
AAAAAATATTCTAATACCGTTTCAATTTCATCAGCAGTATTTATATGTTCATGTTTTACAAATAATTCATAATCAAGACCATATTTAAGTTTAAATTCCAATCCTGTAGTCAACTTCCAACCGAGTTTCCATAAGAAAGTCCCTTCACTTGGTATACTTGCACGAAAAGTACCATTTTTATTTAATAATAAACCACTTTTTGCAATTACTTCTGGTAAATTACAAATATGCTCTAACACAGCTACTGAAATAATTCTATCATATTCAGTAGTACTTTTTATTTCAGAAATATCTGAATAAATATTATTAACCTTATCTAAAAAAGGTGAGTCTTGATAAAGTGATTTAAAAGGTTCTACTATATCATAAGACTCTACTGTAGGCTCGTATTTTATCTGATTAAGAGTTCCAGCACCAATCTCTAGAGTTTTACTATTAGTGTGTTGATTACACTTCACATCTTTTGCTACTTGTTTGTGAAGCCAAGTCTCCATCTTTTGTGATAACGATGATGCGGCAGTCTGACCATTTCTATTTGACTTATAATAAGTTTTGTAAACGATATTTTTAATTTCTTCAGGTAATTCAGGTCGTGTTTTTGGAAAAGTTTCAAACATAAAAACCCCTACTTAAAATATAGCTATAAGCTAATATGATTATATACTAACTATACTTTATTTTCATTTATTTTGAAACTTGTATATAAAATATTACTACTACTCATTATGTTTATATACTATTTATCAAAGCCAAATTTATCTTTTATAATATACATATCCCTTGGATTGAGTTGATCATAGATTCTCCATATGTATTCGGAAATAATTCCTAACATTAAAAACACCAATCCAAAACCGAAAATATTTAAAGCAACTAATGTTGCCCATCCTTGAACTTCTATATTACCTGCTAATGATGAAATAATCACATAAGTCCCATAAACAAAACCAATTACAGAAAATAAAATTCCCAATACTGTAATAAGTCTAAGAGGTACAACTGAAAAGGATACAAATGTATCAATAAAAAGTTTTATTTTATTTGTAAATGACCATTTAGTTTCACCATGTAACCTTGATAATTGGCTATATGGGACATACTCTTTACAGAATCCCATATCAAAAATTATTCCGTGTAAAGATGTATTCTTGTATTGTTTATGTTTTAATTGAGATATTACTTTTTCATTAATCATAAATATATCTAATCCTTTTTCAGGAAATCCAGATATTGCATATTTATTCACTAGTTTATTGTAAGTTTTTGAAAATAGTTTGTTTATTGAGTCAGTATTTCTATTTTGTCTATCAGCTAATGCTATATCACAACTTGTATCCATACATTTTTTAAATAAATTTTTATATAAAATTGCTGGTTCTTGTAGGTCGGCGGACATAACAGTTAAATAATCTGTATAATTTATACTATTTACAGCTGATAAAATAGCTGAATGCGGTCCAAAATTTTTAGATAATACTATCAGTTTGATATTATTGATTTCATCCTGCAAAGATTTAATTATATTTACAGAACTATCTATTGAACCATCATCTACAAAAATAAACTCTATTTTAACATCAGGAAGTAAACTTCTAAGTTCATTAATCCTATTGTTTATACCAATTAGATTTTCTTCTTCATTTAAAAAAGGTATTACTATCGTTAATATTTTTTTCAATTTAAATCCTATTATTTTTTAAAATGTAAACTAATTACTGATTTTTTTTTAATAAATTTTTTTTGAAAATAAAATTTATTCGCATTATAATTAGTTTCCTGTGTTCCTACTATTATTTTTTTATATTTATTCTCATATGCATAATTTTTTATATAATCAATCAATAGACTTCCTATACCTGTTGATTGTTTAGATGATTTAACCCCAATTAAATCAATTTGCAAAATATCGGATGACTTAGAAATAACTTGTACAAAACCATAGACAATATCATCTTCAATATAAGCAAAAGTTTCTCCCCTACCCTTTAAATTATTTAAACACCAGGCATTATATATTTGTTTACCAAATAACTCACCTAAATTCTCATCCTGATATATATGTCCAAGCCTAAATTCACTATCTGCAATATTTAAACATTCTTCCGTATATTTTTTATCTCTTATATCAATCAACTTAATATACCTAGTTTCATACTTTAAATCTATCTTTTCTTTTATATTATATTTATAAATTGCTAATAAATCAACTAAGTAAAATTTTTCTAAAAATAAATCATTAATCTTCTTTATATTTTCTGCTTCAATTCTAGCAAAAATAAAATCATTAATATTTATTTCATTTAAAATAAATAGTTTTAATTCATCAATACTTGTATAATCCTCGAGTCTATATATCTTAATACCAGTTACTTCATAGTCCCAATTTAAAAAATCAATACTTAACACTATTTTAATTTCTAACTTTGTTTATCAGTATCTCTATTATATATTTCACATCCTCGTTTGATAAATCTGGATATATTGGTAAAGATATAGATTCATCATAAACTTTATTTGCCACTTCGTAATCATCATTTTGATAATTATATGTTTCTTTATAGTATGGATGCCTATGAACTGGTATAAAATGTACAGATGTACTTATTCCAAGATCTTTTAGTTCATTTATAATATTATTTCTATTTTTTACTTTTATTACATATAAATGCCATGATGTTTCTCTATCCGGTTTTATCACAGGTATAGTTATTTCAGAGATATCTGTAAATGCTTCATCATACATTGACGCTATCTCTTTTCTTCTGTCTCTCATTTTTTCAAGTTTTTTTAATTGCACAATACCAAGTGCTGAATTAATATCTGTAGTATTGTATTTATTTCCATTATCAACTACTTCATAATACCAACTGCCCTTTTCGGAATATCTATCCCAAGCATCTTTACTTATTCCATGTAATCTATTAATTCTAATTTTTTTTGCATATTCAGAATTATTTGTTACTGCCATGCCACCTTCACCAGTTGACATTGTTTTTGTAGCATAAAATGAAAAACATGTAATATCACCTATAAGACCTATTTTTCTACCTTTATAAAAAGAAGGCAATGCATGCGCAGCATCCTCAACAATCATTAATTTATACTTTTTAGCAATTTTAATTATCTCATCCATGTCGCATGGCTGACCAGCAAAGTGTACAGGCATAATGGCTTTTGTTTTATCTGTAATTAATTTTTCAATCTTAGTAACATCTATATTATGTGTATCATACTCTATATCACACAATACTGGGATAGCATTAAAGTATGTAACAACCTCAGCTGTGGCTACAAAAGTATTTGTAGGAAGTATTACTTCATCTCCTTCCTTAATACCAATAGCCTTTAATGATAAGTGAAGTGCAGCTGTAGCTGAATTTACTGAAACTGCTTGAATAAACTCTGTATTATAAATAATTGGACTATTTACATCTTTAAATATATATTCAGCAAACATTCTTTCAAATTCTACAGTTTTAGGACCCATTGTTGTCCAACCAGATTTTAATGCTTCCACAACAGCATCAATTTCATCTTCCGTAATGTGTGTTTTATGAAATGCTATACTTTTTTTATTCATCTACTTTACTCTTTATATTTTAAATAATCATAATAACCTAAAAGTTTTTTATTTAAATCAGTTACACTGTCACTAGCTATTATTTCAATTCTTTTAAGTTTTTTTAAATCATAATTCTTGTTTGTATTTAAGCCTATATGACTTGAAGAAACAACATTATATCCTAACTTTTCTATTATTCTAATTGTATCTTTATTATAACTTCCATGTGGGAAACTAAAATGTGTTATTTCATATCCAACTATACTTTCTAAAATAATTTTGCTCTTTTCTAGCTCATAATGCTGTTCGTCATATGTTAAAGTATCTAAATGAGGATGTGTATGACTATGAGTACCGAGTGTACAAATTTCACTTTTAGAAAATTCTTTTATATCTGATTCATTTAAATAATTTTCTTTTCCAATAAAGCTAGTAGTTATATAAAGAGTAAATGAAATATTATATTTTTCACAAATTTCTAAGGCATATAGATTATCTTTATATCCATCATCAAATGTTATAGATATTGTTTTTCTGTCTAGGTTATTTTTATAACTTTCATCTATTGGCACTATTTCATAATTATTATTTAGATATAGTATATGTTCTAAAAAAATTTCTTTAGATATAGAAATGCCATACGTATCAAAACTTAAATTAGTCCCAATTGCATGATAAAGTACAATTCTATTTCCTACATCACTTTGATATTTTTTAATTAAGTGATAGTAAATTTGTGCAATTAATTTTTTTATAAATTTTTTCATCTTAAATATACATTATTTATTAAATAAGAAACTATTCTTGAATTAGTCATCTCCCATTCACCCATATAGTTAACCAACTCTCCACCAAAACCAATTTTAAATTTATTAACACCTTGCGCACTTTTATCATAAGGTGTTATTCCTGCAAAATCAAATTTACTAATACCTTTATTTTTCAAGTACTCAAATAGTTCTTTTATCATAAAATATGAACTATAAGTCTTTCTTCCAACTTCATTACTCGCTGCTAAATAATAAAAAGCTTGGTCTTGATAGGTAAGTATCAAACAACTAGAAATAATATTTTCATCTAAATAAATTGAAAATATTAAAAAGTTATCAGAAAACTCATTTGATAAATTAACAATAACTTCCTTATTTATTCTTAGATGATTTAATTCTTTTGATGTTGTCATTTCATTATGAAGTAATATAAAATCATTTATTGATTCTTTTGAACTATATCTTATTTTAAAATTATTTTTAGAAGCTTTTTTATAATAATATCTGTGATTTGAACTCATTATTTTAATAAAATCATCACAATCACCTAAATAATGTAGTAAACTAAAACCACTATTTAATGTTTTATTTGCAGGTTGTAAAATTTGAGATATTTCAAATAGATTTTCCCCATTTTTTATATCGTAAAAATTAAATCTTAAATTAAAATAATTATCTTTAAAATATTCTTTAACAACTTTAACAATAGACTCTAAATATTTATAATTAACTAAATTAATACCTCCACTATTCCATGAAACTATAAAGATAAATCTTTTTTTTATTAAAAATTGACATTGTCCTAAAAAATTTCCACTTTTATAAAAAGCTAATCTTTCAACCTTCCACGTGTCTTTCTTATATTCACCCCATTCAAAAGTTGAAAAAATATTATAATTTATTGTTTTTTTCAACGTATTGTTCCACTCATCTTTATTATTTATTATTTTTATTTCTACCATAAAAAAGGAACCACCTTTACATCTTTATAAAATTCAGGACAACTCTTAACTATCTCATCTGGCAAGTCTGGCCAAGGTAATATAAAAAAACCATTTAAATATAATAGTCTTTCAAATTTTTCATATTCTTTGTTTTTAGTAAAAGCAAATTCAAATGGTATAGCACCATCATATAAATTATATATTGGTTTAATTTCAAATACATCTGCTAACTTTTGTACTTTTTTATACATAACGATTCGTCGTCTAATTTCTAAGTTAATGTCTATATTCAAAGAAAAATCTTTAAGCATTGGAGTAGTGAACTTATTTAATGGTAGTTTAACTTCACTATCCCTATCAGGGAATGGTATTGACGAACCTGTTTTTATGTATCTTAGAAACCTTCTTAAAATCACAAAAGAGATACCAAGATACTTAGTAAAAAATATTTTTTTTACTAATTGTTTTTTTTCATACTTTTCATCTTCAGAACTAAATTCAAAACTTTCTGTTTTAAACTCTATATTCTTATAATTTTCATTATTGACCAATAATGCAGCTGCATTTGGTAGAGAGATTGTTTTTCTTATACTTAGTAAACCAAAGTCTCCTCTTGTTCCCAATAAACTACCTTCAATATCTTTACTTAAAAACCCATGTGCATTATCTTCAATAAAAACTGCCTCATACTTTTTTTTATATTCTAAAAATGGAGTTATATCTTGCTCAAAGCCAAAATAATTCACACTTAATATAGCATCACAGCTAATATCTTTTAATATTGGTGTAAATTTTGTACTTAACTCATAAAAGGTATATTTAACACCCAAATTATTTATTGGTGCTAACATATCCCTGCATATAAAAGATGGCAAGTATATGCTTTTTATATTTAACTGTGATAAAAGTGATAAAAATGCATACCTAGCGTATGGGTATAGATACACATCTGATTCTAAATATTCAGATCTTATATCAATAACATTTTTTGAAAACTGATTATCAAATGGATTCATTTTTTTATAGCCAGTAGAGAAAACAATAAAGAAATATACTTTTTAATTGCCCAAGGATATTCAATAATAGATTTCAATAAAATAGGTATAGCCTTTTTAAATTCTCCATTCATCTGATAAGTCCTACCTCTATAGTACTCGACTCTAGCTCCATGCTTAATCTTCAACTTATTCTTATTTTCAACATTTAAATTATCTATGTGGTCAAATAGTAATATTTTTAAATTGTTGTTTATTAATTCTACATTTCCAGACATATTACTACAAGAAATACTAAAAACACCTAAAGCTTTTTTCATATATATGAACTCTCCAATCTTTGCTAATCTCATCCATAAGTCATAATCTTCAACAGCAAAATAGCCTTTTCTTGTATCAAACATACCTACTTCTAATAACTTGTCTTTTCTTACAGTCATAGCTGATGTTGATAGTGAATTACCACTATACAGTAATTGATTATATGGCATAGGCAATAAGTTATTTCCATGTTTTAATGTATTAGTATATACACCATTAACTTCTTTATCTTCATAATTACTAACAGCTATTATATTTTTACTAGCACCATTCAGAATAAAAGCAACTTCTTGAAGCTTTGTTTCATACCAATAATCATCAGAATCTAAAAAAGCTATCCATTCATTTAAAGAGTTTTTAATACCAGTGTTTCTACTACCTGCTGGAGAACCACTATTTTCTTGCCAAAAGTAATTAACCCTTTTATCTTGTTCCATATATTTTTTTATTAATTCTTTAGTATTATCAGTAGAGCCATTATCAACAATAATAACTTCAAAGTCTTTATATGTCTGATTTAATACAGAATCTATACATCTAACTAACTCTTGCTCCCTGTTATATGCAGGTATTACTACAGAAAATTTCATTTTTTTTCTAATAAGTCAAATATATTATTGACTTCCTCTATTAGCATGTCATTCAGTTTAAATTTTATTAAATTTTTCAATTTACTATTATCCACAATTAAATCTTTATATAGTGTTTTGTCTTCTTCATTGATGGTTATTTTAATATTTTCATTGTATCTTTTTTTGTATTCTATCTTTATTATATTTGCTATTTTTAATAATGTATGACTTTTATTTGCAGATAGATTATAAACTTCACTATCTATTACATCTAATAAGCTTATTAAAATTTTAGATACATCAGGCATCCAAATAAAATCTTTTTTTATTTGACCATTGCTTTTGATAACTATATTTTTATTCATATAAGCAGATTTAACAAGTTCATTAAGTATTAGATACCATTTATTGCTACCACTAAGCATTGGAACACCGTAGCTGTTAGTAAGTCTTAATATTGAATAATTCAACCCCGTATTAAATCCAAATTGTTTTACATAATACTCTGCAAATAAGTGTGTAGAAGCATAGTCATTTTTTGGATTCAAAGGGCTTTCTTCATTTATTATGCCATCATTTATCCCATAAACATGAAATGTACTCATATATATAAATTTTTTTAAATTAGTGTCTGCTAACACTTCTAGCAAGTTTCTTGTTCCAAGTGTGTTTACATCAAGAGCTTTCTGTGGGTAGTCAGTTTCAAAAAATTCATTGTAGCTTGCTAAATGGATACAATAATCAAATTCTACATTTAACTTATATTTTAAAGACTCTAAATTAGTAATATCTGCTTCTATAACTTTATAGCTTAAATTTTTTCTTTTTTCTTTTTCTTTTCTTGTAAGCACGTAAACATCATATCCTGAATCAGAAAATTCTTTTGTAATATAGCTACCAAGGTTACCTAGTCCTCCTGTTATTAAAACCCTACCAAGCATACTTTATCTCTGATATTTCTTTGTTTAAAGATTCTGTTCGATCATGTTCTATGCTTGCAAGGTTTAATAAGATATTATTTTCATCAATTCCTCTAAATGCCATCCACAAATTTGGCATAATTGTCAATCTTTGATAATTATTTTGTGAAAGTATAACGGTATAAAATTCTTTTTTATTTTCATCATAAATTACAAATTCAATCTTGCCAACTGGTACTATTAAATTTAAAGTCATTTTAGTATGTTTTTTCCAGCCCTTGATAGTACCTTGATTTATAGTTGAAAAGTAAGCTTCTCCAAAACCATCATACCCACTATCAGTTTTTTTCATAGCGTGAAATATATCACCCTTTGGATTAAATATCTGCTTAAGAGGTGTTAAAATTACTCCGTCCAATGCAATCCTTTATCTATTGCCATATTTTCGTATTCGCTTATTTGCTCTAAAGTCTTATCTAAAATATTTTTATTAGTTTTGTAAAAATCATAATACCAAAGACTTGTAAATCTAATCGTATCTTTATATTCTAAATTTGCCTGCCATTTAAAATAAAAAAGTGCTTTATCGCAATTAAGTTTAAGTAGTCCAGCTTCATGAAATGGAATATTATCTGTTACTTTATAAGCATCATCTATGGAATCAAAATGCCAAAACATACTTAAATCTTCTAATAACTGTTTTACAGTATGATTTTGCTCTGCTCTTGGACCAAAATTAAATGCTTTACCATTAAAAGAATCATCTTCATATAAAACTTGTCCTAAATTTAAATATCCACTTAAAGGCTCCAATACATGTTGCCAAGGTCTTGTAGCTTGTGGACTTCTAATATCAACAACTTGACCATTGCTCCAAGCGTTCATACAATCTACTACAATTCTATCTTTAGCCCAATCTCCACCACCAATAACATTTCCAGCTCTTCCTATTGCTAATTTTACTTTAGAGTTATTATTTTTAAAAAAAGAATGGTAATATGATTTGATAATTAATTCAGCCGCCCCTTTGCTTCCACTATAAATATCTTTACCACCCATCTTATCATCTTCTTTATATCCCCAAACTTGTTCAACATTATCATATGCTTTGTCACTTGTGATAATAATAGCTGTACATTTATAATTTAAATTTTTTAAAGCATCTAAAATATTTGCTGTTCCCATTACATTTGAAGAAATAGTTTCAATTGGATCATTATATGATATGGATACAATAGGTTGAGCTGCAAGATGAAATAAAATTTCTGGTTTTTCTTTTTCTATAATATTTTTAATAGCATCTAGATTTCTAATATCTTCAATGTAGTGTTTTATTTTTTCTTCTAAATTTAATTCTTCAAACATAGAAGGATTGGTAGGTATATCTTTTGATATACCAATAACATTTGCACCTAATTTAAGTAGCCAAGCTGTCAGCCAAGTTCCCTTAAAACCTGTGTGACCTGTAATCAAAACTTTTTTATTTTTATAAATATTATTAAACATTATTTTTTCCAAATCTTCCAAGGTGCGATATTCTTATTCCATAAAGTATTTAAATCGTTCTTATCTTTTAAACTATCCATTGGCTTCCAAAAACCTTCATGTTTATAAGTAAATATTTCACCATCTTTTGCTAAGTTTTGTAAAGGAGCTTGTTCAAATATAGTACTTTCAGAGTCAGATATATAATCAAAAACTTTTGCTTCACAAACAAAAAAACCAGCATTTATCCAGTTACCATCACCTTTTGGTTTTTCCTTAAATTCACATACATGATTATCACTAGATATATTCAATGCACCAAATCTTCCCTCTGGTTGGGAAGATGTCATTGTCATAGCTTTACCGTGAGCTTTATGAAACTTAACTAATTTCTCTATATTGATATCAGAAACACCATCACCATACGTAAGCATAAAAGGTTCATCACCTACAATTTTTTGTGCTTTTTTAACTCTAGCACCAGTCATTGAATTTAGCCCAGTATCAATAAGTGTAACTTTCCATGGTTCACTAGAATTATTAAGTATTTCCATATTGTTATTTTGCATGTCTATAGTTACATCACTTTGATGTAAAAAATAATTTGCAAAATACTCCTTAATATAATAACCTTTATATCCTAATAACACTACAAATTCATTAAATCCATAGGTTGAATATATTTTCATAATATGCCAAAGAATTGGTTTGCCACCAATTTCAACCATAGGCTTTGGTCTAATATCTGTTTCTTCACTAAGTCTTGTTCCAAAGCCACCTGCTAATAGTAATACTTTCATCTATAACCTTTTTTAAATAATATATTATATTTCTTTATCATTACTTCAACTCTAAAATTTTTATTAAAATGTTCATAAGAAAATCTACCGAATTCTTTTATTTTATTTTTATCTTTATAAAAATAATTGATTTTTTCAACAAAATCATGAATATTATTTTGTTTTATTATGTATCCATTTAAACCATTTACTATCTGTTCATTTACTCCACCAGCATCAGTAGTAATAACTGGTAGCCCAACACTCATAGCTTCAAGTATAACAGTAGGGAAGCTTTCCACCTTAGAACTTAATAATAATATATCAGTATCATTATAATAAGCATAAGGGTCATCTGAAAATCCTTCTAAAAGAATATCATCTTTTAGATTATATTCTTTTATACTATGTTGTAATTTTAACAAATAATCTGCTTCAGCTTCTTTTCCAACCAATTGTAGTTTAACATTTAGTTTAAGCTCATTTACTAAAATATTCATTATATCAACCAATAACAATTGATTTTTATTACTGTCTAGTGTTCCTATATGTAATAGTTTCAATGTATTACTTAAGGTGTATTTTTTTAGTTTTGATTTTTTAACACCATTATAAATAACACTTATATCTTGGTATATATTACGTACAGACTTCATTTTATCTACTGAAACTTGTGAGTCTGTTATCAAATAGCATCTATTGTCAATTAGTTTATCGTAATAATATTCTATAAATCTAAAAATCCTGCGAGAAGGCTGGGCCATGCTATGAAAAATATGATAAACATTACAACTACCTATTATAGAAGCAGATATTGTAGAACTTCTATTATATTCTCCGCCAGGATAACCTCCATTGTTTGAAATATATAAATCTATATTTAATTTTTTAAACATAAAATAAAAGTAAATTATTGAAAATAGAATAAGAGGATAGCGAGCGATAAAACTTAATATTTTTAAGATATACCATAAATAATTATTATTTTTCATAGTATCTATATACGTTGATATATCAAAAAGTGTTGGCAATGAATAAAAAATAACTTTAACATTATCATTTACTATCTTTTGCAATAAAATTTCAGTATCTGCACTTCTATTTATACATAAGTAAATTTTTTCTGATTCGATACTATCAACTAATAATCTAGCGACTTTATCACTTCCTCCTGGAATATAGCTCTCAATAAAAACCAATGTATTTTTCATTTTTTTCATTTTTAATAACTATATTTTTCTTAATATAGATGCTGGATTTCCAACTGCGATATGATAATCTGGAACATCTTTTGTAACTACTGAATTAGCTCCTATTACACAATGTTTACCTATTTTCACACTTGGTAATATAGATACATTATTTCCTATCCATGTTTCATCACCAATAGCTATATCTCCTTTAGCTATAATATATTGATCCATAATTGCTAATTCTTTATTTTCAAAATTATGCTGTATATCCCCAATATAACATCTATCAGCTATTAATACTTTCTTTCCAATATACACACTATTCGCACAACTTATAGATACAAATCTTCCTATATACGTGCCATCATCAATTTTTAAAATTGGTGAATTCTCTATTGTTGGTGAATCCTTTTGATACACTAATTTACCAATACTTAACCATGCAAAACTGTTAATAAATACATTATTTCCGATATCTAAACATTCAGGATGATCTATTCTAAGGCCTTCTTTTAATACTACCTTTTTTCCAAAATATAACATATTTAGTTTATATGGCATATAGTATATATTTAAATGTATTGACACTAATTTATCAAATACTTTTTTATAAATTAATGCGATTCTTTTTATTATCATTAAGTAGTATCTCCAGTCTATTAAATACGATTAGCTTATTTGCTAAGTTGTCCGACTCCGTAACTACTACATAACTTACAAAGTGCTAAATCTTTTTGCTTAGTATTAACAATTTTTCTAAATGACTGATACTTTTTATTATTCCAAATATTTTTAAAGTCATCTTTTAACATATTTCCCATGATATGCTTACCAGTAGAATCTTCACAACATGGAGATATATCTCCATTAACTAAAATAACAGTTGAATAATACATCCATGGGCAATTATTAGGTATTTTATTACTCTTAATTAGTTTTCCTTCATTAAAACTTTCCTTATCATAAACCATGTAATCTTGATTCTCAGGTAAAAATATTTTTCCTTGTTCGTAGTTTCTAACAACAGGCAATACACAAGTAAAAGTATCTGCACCCACTTCTTTACAATAATTTTGAAAAAAATCAATTTCATGTTCATTATGTTTCATAACTATTAAACCTACATCAACTGTGAGCCAATCTGCTTTTTTTATTTTTTTTAACTCTATGATTTCTTTTAAATTATTAAGTACTCTTTCTAAATTAGAATCTACTCTGTATTGTTCATGAGTTTCCTGCGTCATACCACCAATTTGAAAAGACACCTTATCAATTTTAGAATCAATAATATCTTGAGCTGAGGCAAAATCACCATTTGTGCATGTTTCAATTTTTGATATACCCATCTTCTTTGCATATTGTATTTGTTCAACCCATTTTTTATTTAAAAATGGTTCTCCCATAAAATAATATATTAATGTATTTGTATGTGTATATATTTGATTAATTATTTTTTTAAAATCCTCACTTGACATATACCCTTTCGTACGATTTAATGTATCTGCACCAGTTTCACATACAGGACATTTCAAATTACACAAATTGACTGGTTCTATTGTAATAGTTGTTGGTAATCCTACTACATTTGTTCTATCAAACATATAATCAAGTGATGCCTTGAAATGTTCAAATGAATTAGCTAATCCATTTAATATATACTTTAAACTAATATAAAAGGCCGAATACTTTATATATAATTTATACAATAAATCATAACTTTTA
>Ga0209345_10004581_pt1 | contig 13262 bp, 4 predicted proteins | sample Cruoilmetagenom7_FD_187294 | JGI IMG/M metagenome (GOLD analysis project Ga0209345, IMG submission 187294) | Oil polluted marine microbial communities from Coal Oil Point, Santa Barbara, California, USA - Sample 7 (SPAdes) (version 2) | ecosystem: Environmental > Aquatic > Marine > Oil seeps ...
GGGGTTGTTACGGTCGAACTGATCGAGCGGATCGAGGCCGCCGGCCCCTTCGGCGCAGGCGCCCCTGCCCCGCGTTTCGCCTTTGCCGATGTGGTGATTCATTTCGCCAAGCGCATCGGCGAGAGCCATCTGAAGCTGAGCTTCGGTGACGGTCTGGGCGCGCGGCTGGAAGGGATCATGTTCGGGGCCTATGACGGCCCCCTCGGCCCGGCGCTGGAGGCCCATGGCGGGGCGCGTTTCCATCTGGCCGGACGGCTGGAAATCAACCGCTGGGGCGGCCGACAGAGCGTCCAGCTTCGCCTTGAGGACGCCGCCCGCGCCAACGGATGACCCGCCCGGCAGGACCCGGGAACGGCAGATACGCGCGCAAGGACAGGCGGCGCGACGCCCAGGCCCCACCGCAGGACGTCTTCAAGAAAATTCTGACAAAACACGAAAATTTCTGCTTGCACCGGCACGGCGCTTTGCCTAAACACCGCCTCACGCCAAGGCATGGCCCGTTCGTCTATCGGTTAGGACGTCAGGTTTTCAACCTGAAAAGAGGGGTTCGACTCCCCTACGGGCTGCCACCTTTCCCCAGAGATCGTTAATTTTCCGCGCATTGCACGAAGATATTGACCGCGCGTTTCGGAGCGTGGTGCACATCAGGCCGATGTCATCCGGTTTCTGGCGGCTCTTGCCGCTTCCCTGCGCGTGAAGTTTTTGTTCACAGCGATGCAGTCTTCGGTTCGGTCGAGCCAGTGGCCGTGACGATCTCATGCTGCGTGGCACCGCGTTCGGCTATGCGTTCGGCAACCGCTTCCTGATTCCATGGTGCGACGGGTTCGCCGTGCCGTCTTAGCCAACAAGCCCTGCCGCGACGCTCCATTCTTCTGCCCTGAGATCGAAGCTGGCGGATGACTTGAATGGCCGACTGTACGCCCCCGCGATACATGTATCGTGCGCGTCGTGGGGCTGAAGGTCACGCTGGGGGATTTTGTCCATGGCCAGAGACCTGTCCCCCCGTCCGTCCCTCCTTCATGGCGAGTGGCCTTGGGGGCGGTGCTGTTCACTACGGGTTGCGCAGGCAACATCGCTTGTTCCGCAAACATCGGAGCCTGATCAGACAGGCAAGTCGTTTCTTAGCACCAGTACTCGGGAGTGATCTCGTCGGTTACGTGGCGGACACGCGCGCCGAGGCTGCAAAAGGCTCTGCGCAAAGGACGGGCATGTCACATCAATCATTCTTAAACGTGTTAGCCGAGCGCTTCGATCATGGGGGCGATCACGCGCACCATCATCCCGCCATCGACTTGCTCGATCCGCAGGGTGCCGCCTATTCCGTGGACACGTTTTTGCATCCCGATCATGCCAACGCCATTGTTTGACCCGTTGTCCTGCACCGCGTTGCCCGGCTGTTCCTGCGCCACACCGATCTCTGGAACCGGGGTCGGATTGAAAATCCGGATATCGAACTGTCGGTCAGTGATGGCCAGTGTCACGCTGCATTCGCCACTGGCCCCGTGCTTCCAGGCATTGTTCAGCGACTCGTAGACGACCCGGTAAGCGACGACCAGATGCTGGAGCGGGACATGGCAATCCGTCTGCGGCAGATCCAGTTTGATGTCCATGTCCCAGTCGCGCTGGACAGCCTCGACCGCCTTGCTGACGGCTTCGCAAAGCGATGCCCCCTCGAGTTCCGGCAGGATCAGCCCGACAGAGATGTTGCGCAGCTCCTGCATCGCTTTCTGGAACAACTGCTGGGACTTTTCGTGGAACGGATTATCGACCTGCTCGACATCAGCCTGACCGCGGTAAAGGGCTGCGATGGAGAGGAGTTGAATAGGCCCGTCATGAAGTTCCGCCCCGATATGGTTGAGCAGTTGTTCGTTTGCCTCGGCGGAGCGACGGCGGATATCCTCGGATTGCTGGAGAAGTTCGCTGTTCCGCTGCGCCAGGCTTTCGGTGGCACGGATGCTGTCGATCAACTGGCGTTCCTGGCTCTGGATGCGTCGCTGGGCATAGAAAACCAGCGCGGACAGCATCAGCATACCCAGCAGCAGAACGCTGAGGCGGATCTGGTCGATTTTCTGGAGTGTGGTCCTGATCCGCGAGGCCAGCAGATCCGAGCTGCAATAGGCCTCGAGCACCGCAATCAGTTGCCCGTTCAGCCCATAGAGCGGCATGTAGACCTCGTAGACCAGGTCGCCGATCACACTCTCATGATTGCGGCTGCGCAGGCCCGTGTCGCTGACGGTGACGACCGTCTCGCCCGCCAGCACCCGCGCAACCGCAGGATCCAGCACGCTGTCAGGAACATTGGCCATGTGAGAATCGAACAGAAGCCGCCCGTTCACGCCCCAGAGCTTGATCTTGTTGATGTAGCGCGGATTGAGATGCTTGCTGACAACGTCGCGCAGCAAATCGCCGATTTCAGGATCAAGGCTGTCTGCGATCGGCTCCTGTCCCAGAACCGGCAAGACGACGCTGCGCGCCATTGCCTGCTCGACCTCGAGAGAGCTTTCCACAAGGCTGCTGGCCGCGATCTGCTTGATCGCCTTGTTCGAAACCGCCGAGATGAACAACATCGTCACCGTCAACAAGATCATGAACTGCGTCAGCAGGCCCAGTCCTTGCCAGCCACGGCGCACCGTTTGCCACAGGCTTGCAAGCCACCCTTGCGGGGAAAGGGAGTCGGGCGCGTTTACCATCGTCCAGATATTCATCTCTCAGGCCGTCCTTGTCCCAAATCCTAAGGAAAGAAAGCAAATGCGTCACCATGTTTCGCGCCGTTTGGACGGAAGCGGCATTTGCTCCCTGCCCTGTCACTCCTCGGTCATGGCGCGGCGGAAACTGTCGCGGATCGGCTGGAGGAAGAAATCGGCAGGGGTCCGGGAGGCGGTCTTGACGTAGACCTCGACAGGCATCCCGGGCACCAGAACCGTTCCCGAGGGCAGAGCATCGCCGTCCAAAGGCAGGGCCTGCGCCAGGAAATACTCCGCGCGGCTGTTTGGATCCAGCTGGCTGGCCGCGCCGACATGGGCGACGGTGCCGGTAATCTCGGGGGTGGTGCGCTGGTTGAAGGACAGGAACTTCAGCCGCGCTTCCTGGCCAGAGGTGATCTGGTCGATATCAGTGGGGCTGATCTGGAACTCGATCACCAGATCCGCACCCTCGGGCACCAGTTTGACCACGGTTTCACCGGGCGCGATGATCTGGCCGACGGTATTGACCGGCACCTCGTTCACGATCCCCGCTTCGGGCGCCCGGATCACACTGCGCGACAGGCGCGTTTCCAGCGCGGTGATCTCCTGCTGCAACTCGACAAGCCTGGGTTCAAGTTCGCGCAGGCTGCGATGCGCCTCAAGGGCTGCGGTGCTGTCGATGCGCCCGATCTCAAGCTCGATCTCGGCGATCTGCGCACTGTTCTGCGCGATCATCGAGGCGATCTGGTCCAGTTCCCCGGACAGGCGCAGCGTCTCGCTTTCGATCTGCATCAATTGGCTGGGCGCGAAGGAGCCGCGTTCGACAAGGGTGCGCGTCCGTTCCAGTTCGACCTGGGCCAAGGCAAGCTGGCTGCCGATGGCGACCTGGCGCGACATATGGCCGGTGGTCTCGTGCTGCAGACGGTCACGCCGCAGACCCAGAGCCGCCCGCGTCGTCTCGCGTTCCCGTTGCGATTGCTGCAACAGCAGGGCCTCGCTCGCAAAAAGGACGCGGGTCGTCTCGTCCTGCGGGACGGTGGCGCTGGCCAGCGTGACCTGACCGTCGCGCTCGGCGGCAAAGCGCGCGGCCCGCGCGGACATATCCGCAAGCTGCGCGCGGCGCACGGCGATGGCGGTTTCCAACTCGACCGTATCAAGGCGCATCATGATGTCGCCCGCCGCCACCCGGTCGCCCGGCTTGACCAGAATTTCCGCCAGCATGCCGCCTTCCAGATGCTGGGCCAGCCGCAGTTCGCGGTCCACCTTGACCGTCCCCCGCCCGATCACGGCCGAGTTCAGTTCAGCGTTGAAGGCCCAGCCGCCAAAGCCGCCCACCAGCGCGATCCCGAGGGCCCCGGCCATCAGAAGGTGACGGGCCACACCGAAATCGTCTTGTGCAACGCGACCAGTGTCCTTGTCGAATGTCGATGCGAAAGTCATGAGCGCTGGCTCCTGTGTTGGACTCAGAGAAACAGGTCCGGGCCGGTATCCGGCTCGGTGGCTGTATGGGAAAAGGACGGATCGGGGCCGTAGCTGGCGTCAGAAGGTTCGCCCTGCATCAACCCGGTGCGGGCCAGAAACGCCTCCCGCGATCCATCGTCGGTCAGGACGCTGACAAGCTGCTCCAGCGGACGACCGGGATCCTGCGGGATCGGGCCCAGATGGGCGCGGAATGCGTCCAGTGTCATGTCGCGCATCAGATCGCCGATGGCCAGATCGGTGACACGGTCCACGAGGCTGTCGGGCCGGTCTTGCAGGGTCAGTCCGATGTCCTGAAACAACGAGGCGATGTCATAGATCCGGGGGCTGTCGGCTGTGTCGGTATCTGCCCCCGCCCCCGTGTCCGTGGTGGGATGACTGCTCGTATCGCCGTCGGGGCTGGCTGTTGCGACCGTCCCGCCGGGGGCCGCCCCGGAAGGCAGGCCCTGCGCCGGAACGCTGCCCGTCGGGCCGTGTTGCACCGTCGCGCCCGGCGCGATGGCGACCGGGTCGGACGGTGTGGGATCACGGGCAATGTTCCCGGTGCCGGGCGCAACCAGCCCGGCCGCGCTGCCACTGTCCTCGGTCGTTTCAGGCAGGCCCAGCGCGACCAGCGTCAAAGATCCGGCCTCCGTCTCTTGCGCGACCGTGGGTGTGTCGGCCTTGCCTTCGGGGCGCACGGGTGCTGCCGGTGCCATGGCGACAGCCGGATCGGCCGGGGCGGGCATGTTTGGCGTGTCGGTCTGCGCGGCCTCGATAGGGGCGGGCTGGTCCTGCACCGCGCCGGTATCCTCGGCCTGAGAGGCGTTGAAGAACGTCTTCAGATAGACGGCGAAGCCGATGAACAGAACAGTAAGGGCCCGCACGCCGAACCCTTCGGCCTGATCCTTGTCCTCCAGCGCGGCGCGGCGCGTCACCGCCTCGGCCCCGGAGGCCCCGTGATGGGCGATCCTGATGTCCTGGGTCATGCCGGCACCCCTCCGGTCAGCCCGGCCTTGTGATCGGCCAGATTGACCGCCGCCTTGGCGCGCACATCGCCCACCAGATCGGTCGGCGTGGCGACGCGCCCGGTGCTATTGCCCAGCACCTCGTCCTTGGGACCATAGGCCACCATCTTGCCGTTCTGCACGACCGCAACCATGTCCACGGCAGAGAGCACATTGGGACGATGCGCCACGACGATGACGATGCCGTTTCGCTCCCGGATCGCTTTGATCGTGTCGTTCAGCGCCTTCTCGCCCGTGGCATCCAGCGAGGCGTTCGGCTCGTCCAGAATGACCACGAAAGGATTGCCGAACAACGCCCGCGCCAGACCGATCCGCTGGCGTTGCCCCGCCGACAGCGCCGTGCCGTGGCTGCCCACCTGCGTGTCATAGCCATCGGGCATGTTGACGATCATGTTGTGCACGCCGCTGGTGGTGGCGGCCTCATAGACCTGTGCGGTATCGCGGGTCTCGCTGAAGCGGTTGATGTTTTCCAGAATGGTGCCGTCGAACAGGCTGACCTCCTGCGGCAGATAGCCGATCAGCTCGCCCAGCTTGTGCGGCGCGATCTGCGACAGGCTGCCCCCGTCAAAGCGGACGCTGCCCCGCAGCGGCTGCCAGACACCCGACAGGGCGCGCAGCAAGGTGGATTTGCCGCCACCGCTGGGTCCGACGATGGCAAGGGCCTGCCCGGCCTTCAGCTCGAAGCTGACATCCGCCAGCAGGACGCGCCCCGAGGCGGGCGACGCGACCGTCAGCCCTTCGACCGTCACGCGGTCGGTGGCCCGGGGGAAATCCATGACCGGCCGGTCCTCTTCCAGCGCCGACAGCGTATCGCGCAGTTGCAGATAGGCATGGCGTGCCGAGGCGATCCCGCGCCAGTTGCCGATCACCTGGTCGATGGGCGCCAATGCACGGGCCGAGGCGACAGAGACCGCGATGATGGCCCCTGCCGACAACTGACCCTGAATGGTGAAATAGGCCCCAAGCCCCAGCAGCGCGGATTGCAGGATCATCCGTAGCACCCGCGAAAAGGCCGAAATGGTCGAGATGATCTCGGCGTTGCGGGCCTGATGGCCCAGATGTTCGTCGTTCAGACGGTTGAAGCGGGACACCGCGCGATCGACGATCCCCATGGCGATCATCGCATCCGAGTTGCGGGCATTGGATTCCGCCGCCGCGTTGCGCGCGATCATCGACCGCTGCGCCGCCTGCGCCAGATTGCGCGACCGCAGTTCGGCCACAACGGTCAGCAGCGCCAGCACGACCGCGCCACCCAGGGCGACCGATCCCAGCACGGGGTGCAACAGGAAGACGAAGATCAGGAAAATCGGCATCCATGGCAGGTCGAACATCGCCGCCGGGGCCGGGCTCGCCAGGAAGTTGCGCAGGGTATCGACCTGACGCCCCCGGTCCAGCGCCTCGGTGGTCGAGAAGCCGTAGCGGGGCATCTCGATCGCCAGCTTGTGGGTCAGCGGTGCCAGACGCCGGTCCATCCGCGCGCCGAGCCGGACCATGATCTTGGACCGCAGCGCATCGAACGAGCCGTGAAAGAAGAAGAGCCCGAATGCCAGCGCCGACAGAAACGCCAGCGTTTCCACCGACCCGCTGGTGAGGGCACGGTCATAGACCTGCATCATGTAGACCGATCCGGTCAGGGCCAGGATGTTGATCATCCCCGAGATCATGAAGATCCACAGCCCGAAGGCCTTGAGATCCCGGCCGATCATGTGCTTGGCCTTGATGGTCTTGCGGATGTCGGTCTGTGCGCGTTGCTGTGCCATGGTCTGTCCTGCCTGTGGATATCCAAGGGAAAGAGCCGGCCCCCGATCGGGGGGATGGGGGGCCGGCGAGCCTGATCAGAGCGAGAAATCGTCCGCGGTCAGGCTATGGCTGCTGCGAACCTTCAGCGTGAAGTCGGCCGCACCGTCATCGTCGAGATGTCCCGCGATGCTGGTCGTGCCATCCTCAAGCTCGGTCATCACGAGGCTGCCAGCGCCTGCCGGTCCGCCTTCGCTGACCAGCGTGAAGGACTGGTTGCCCAGTTGCCCGCCGACAGCGTCAATCCGCGACAAGTCGATCCGGTCACCCGGCGCGAAGTCACGGATGATGTCACCATCCGCCGCCGCTGCCGTGTCGAAGCGGAAGGTATCGTTGCCCTCGCCTCCGGCCAGATCGTTCTGGCTGTCGCTGGCGATGATGGTGTCATCGCCCATGCCGCCGATCACGTTCTCGATCGAGGTGATCCGGTCGATGCTGTCACCGATGCGGATGGAGCCAAGCGGGCTGAGGCTGCCAAGGTCGATCTCGGCCCCGGCGCTGAGGCCCGTCAGGTCGATCATGTCCTGGCCCAGACCGCCGAAGAGGAAGTCTGTCGCCCCGTCCTGACCGATGAGGAAGGTATCGTCACCCTCGCCGCCGAACAGCACATCCGCCCCGGCACCGCCGTCGATGATGTCATCGCCGTCCTTGGCTTCGACCACGTCATCCCCTGCCCCGGCCAGGATCAGTTCCGCCCCGTCCGTGCCGGTCAGTTCATCTGCCTGCGCCGTGCCGGAGAGGAAAGCCACCTCGGTCTCGGACATGGAGTCCTCGTCCTTGTGACCGTCGCTGTGGTCATCCTTGTGGTCGTCCTCCTCCACCTCGCAGACATCGTCATCGTCGTCGTGATGATCGTCGCCATCGTGGTGATGGTCGTCGTCGTCGTGATGATCGCCGCCACCGGAATGATCCTGATCGGACGCATCCTCGTCCTGCGGATCATTCCCCTCGTTCTCGATCAGCGCAGCTTCGGTCGCCGAGACGACCTGCGGCAGCGCATCCAGCGAACCCGTGAAGGAGATCGTCGAGCCGTCTGCGGTCATCGTCACCATGCCGGTCGCTTCGTCGAAGCTGGCGACATAGCTGGCCGGATCGACACCGGCAGGTGCTTCGATCACATCCTGAGAGCGCAGCGTGCCGACAACCATGTCATTGCCACCCGCCGTGCGGAACAGGATGCGGTGAGCGGATGCCAGACCCGAGATGTCGACCATATCGTCACCCTCACCACCGTTGATCGTGATGGTGTTGAAGGAGAGGTTGGTCGGTGTGAAGTCGCCGATGATCTGGACCTGATCAAAGTCACCGAAGCCAAAGAACGCGCCACCATTGGTGTTGATGACGATCTCTTCGATCTCCTGCAATTCCGCGATGACAGATCCGTTGCCCGTGCCGTTCCGGGTGATCACGATCTCGGTTCCGGCTGCAAGTGCGCGGTTCCCGCCAAGGGCTTGCCATTCTGCCGCCGTGTAGACACGGAACGTTTCGATCGAGTCGTTGCCGTTGACAATGAAAGTGTCACCCACCGTGGTCTCGGTCCCGCCATTCACAATGTCACGACCATCGCCCACGTTCCACACGATCACATCGTCGCTGGCACCCGCGTTGACAGTGTCATTGCCGCCGCCCGCGTCGATCAGATCGCCGCCCGCACCGCCATTGATCGTGTTGGCAAGGCCGTTCCCGTTCAGCACGTCGCCCACCACATCCGATGCGGCAGACACCACGGTCGAGACATTGCCATCCAGATCCGTCACGGTCGCTGCGACCCGCAGGATCGGCTGTGCGGCCGTGGCTGCGGCTGGCGGGGTGTAGCTGGTGCCCGTTGCCCCCGGAATGTCGGCCCAAGTCGTGCCGCCATCGGTCGAGGACTGCCACTGCACCGCAATGCCCGCGATCCCGTCTGCATCGGCGATGGCGGACAGATCCACCGTCACCGCCTGCGTTTCCGTCGGACTCTGGTCCAGCAGGACCGGCACGCCGGTCACCGGCTCGTCATTCAGGGCCGCCAGTTCGATGGCGATGTCACCATCGGCAAAGCGCAGCATCTCGATATTGGTCAGACGATCGCTGCCCTCCAGCTCGTAGGCCCGGCCGTTGATCGGATCAATCGCCAGATCGACCCCGGTCACGGGATCAATCAGGGTCAGGCTGGCCTGAAGATGCGTGACGGTATAGCTGCCGTCGTCATTCGCGATCACCTCGTAGTTTTCGCGCACATCCCAGTAGACAGCCATATCGACATCTGCCGCCTGGCCACCATCAATGATTTCCCGCACGATGAACAACTGGCTCGGATTGAGTGTCCGGCTGAACATCAGCGAGTCGAGCGTGGCGCCGCCGAACAGCAGGTTCCCTTCAAGGTCGAAGACCTGCTTGGTCATGCCGTCGGTCGTTGCGAACTCCACCCCGGCTGCGTCATTGATCCCGATACGCACATTCAGGAACCGGTCACCGTCAATGATGTCGTCGCCCGCCATGCCGCGGATGACGTCCGAACCGCCACCACCCAGCAGGATATCGGCCCCTGCGGCGGTGTTCATCACGCCGATCTCGACCTCCTCGGTCGTGCCGTCAGGGTGACGGATCTCGAACCGGTCCAGATGCGCTACCATGTCGCGCAGCCCCGCGATCAGGTCGAGGTTCTTCTCCAACAGGGCGTTCGAGAAGCTTTCGATCGTCGCCGTCGGGCTGACCTGCGCAGCATTGCCGTTCGCATCGGCAGCCCCTGTGACCACCTCGCGACCGACCAGCCGGTCGTCGTAGTTCCAGCCGGACAGACCCTCGACCAGATCGTAACGGTCACGCAGGATGTTGTTCTGCTGGTTGACGAAGATACCGATGTTCATGTCGGCATCAGCCGCATACTGGTTGTTCTGGTAGGTGACCCAGTCAAACCCGGCCATACCGTTGTTGCGGTTGATACCGATACCCTGCACCATGATGTCGTCACCGGATTCCGCGTCGAAATCGGTGTCGTTCTCGCCCGAGTGCATCACGTCATGGCCGATGATGCGGCTGTTGAAGAACAGTTCCGAATTGTCGCCGGTCAGGGTGTTCATGAAACCCTGGCCTTCCATCCAGTCGTCGCCCTCGTTGCCGAAAACGGTGCCGCCACCGCCCGACGGCGCGCGGACAAAGTCATTGCCTTCACCGGCGAAGATGTCCTTGGCCTCGGACCCGCCCGAGATGTAGTCGGACCCGTCGCCACCGAACACGAGGTCAAGTCCCATGCCGGCGTTGATGACGTCGTTGCCGCCCTGACCGTTGATCACATCGGCATCGCCGACGTCGGTCCCGCTGTCGGTGATGATGTCGTCGCCATCACCGCCCAGAATGTGGTCGACCCCAAGGCCGCCTTCCAGCCGGTCATCGCCATCACCGCCCCAGATCCCGTCATCGCCGCCACCGCCGATGATCGTGTCGTTTCCGCTGGTACCGCCGATATTGGTGTGCTGGTCGCCATGGAACTGGAAGAAATCCGAGATCCCGTCACCATCGACATCACGGCGCGTGACGAGGGAGTCGTTGCCCGTGATGATCGACACGATGTCGCCTTCGCGCATCGGGTCGGCTGATCCAAGACCCTCGTTGTACTGAAGGGTCTGGTTCATTTCGAACATGTAGTCCACCGCCGACATGGCGGCCGCATTCAGGTGGAAACCCAGCGCCTCGGCATCGGTGTTGCGGTTGATCAGTTCCGCAAAGCTGTCGCCTTCCAACTGTGTCAGAAGGTTCATCCCCTGGGTCCGGCTCAGGTAGTAGAAACGGTCGCCTGCCTGAAGGTTCTCGATCTGCATCTCGAACACGAAGGTGAAGGTCGATCCCAGCATCCCGCCAAAGGGCATCAAGGCCTCGGCCAGACCGCCGATCCAGAAATCGACGTTGTTGAGACCCGTTTCGATACCCGCCCAGGTGCCTGTGCTGTTGAGATAGTCCAGACGGTCAGCGGGCGCGCCATCGCCGCCAAAGACGATGGACCAGGCCGCTTCACGCTTGTCCTCGGCTGTGACGGCTGCGACCACCGTGTCATGGGTGCCATAGGCCGCGATGAAGTTCACCACCGACAGCGGGTTCTTCATGTTGGCCGCGAAATCCGCCCAGCTGTCATAGGGCCGCAGGAAGGTGTCGTTGGTCTGCTCAAAGAACTGGCGGCGCGCCTCGTTGAGCGAGGGAATCCCCGTCTCGCGGGCCCGCGCCATGTTCAGCGCTGCCAGGTCAAGCGGAAGGCCCACAAGGTTGTTGCGCAGCGCCGAGGTCATGAACTCGTCGATCTCGTTGCCGGGCTGCGTGCTGATACCGCGCAGAATGGCACCCGCAGCCGCATGGGCATCCACGCCAGCCTCGGCGAAGGCGATCGGGTTGAGGAAGGCCTCGATCAGTCCGACCTCCGTGCGGACGGCCGTACCTTCGGGCGAAAGCGACAGCAGCGGGACCTGCTCGTTCAGCATCGAATGGCCGAAGCGATAGACGACCTGCGCGAATTCCTCGAAGATCGCACCGTCGATCTCGACCGAATTCGAGAAGACGAAGGCGTCGATCTGCGGTGCGACCGCGCGGACAAATTCCTCGAAGACAAGATGCTGATAGACCATCTCGGTCGAGAAACGCGCGGCCTGGAACAGCCGCTCGCCATCCCAGACAAGTGCGGCGGGATCAAACCCGGCCTCGACAGGCACCAGCAGCCACTGGTTCAGGAAGGCAAGATCAACCAAGCCTGTCTCACCGGGGGTGAGCAGCGTCTGCATGATCTCTTCGATCTGCCGGTTGTGCTCGCCATGAAAGACCGTGTGGATCGAGGTCAGGGCGATGTTCTCGTTTCCGCGCCCGTCGCCCACGATGTAATGCGCGTCCAGCAGTTCGTTGTCATAGGTAGCGTTCTGGCCGAACGCGTTGGGGATGATGGGATTGCCCGCCACATCATCCGCATCCGGGGTTTTTTCGGCCGTCTCGCCGGTGAAGCGGTCCACGACAAAGGTGCCGGGTGCCGCGTTATGCGCGATATCGTCGAGGAACGCGCGACCTGCGGACAGACCGCTCATCCCGTCCAGCGGTGCCGCCGGATCACCCTCCACGGGGCCGTCGATCATGATCATCTGCGGGAAGCCGTTTTCGCCCCTGACGAATTCCCCGTAAAGGTCGGTCAGCAGCAGCGGCACGCTGTGCACATTCAGATCGCTCAGTTCGATCCCCAGAAGATCACGGGCCTGCTGCTTGACATCGGCCCAGGTCGGCGGACCACCCGCCTCGCCTTCCAGCATGCGGCCCGTCGCCTGCGGACGGCCATCCACCATCACATATTCCCGCAGGAACACCTGATGCGATGGGTTCGAGGTGTAGAGCTGATTCAGGTCCGCCCAGGGTGTGGTCTGGTTGACGTGATCGCTGATATCGTCGGCGGTCCCGATGATGCCGTCCGGGCCGGGATCATTGGTGGCCCGTGTCAGCACCATGAAGTTTGTGGGGCTGCCCTCCACATAAAGCGGATCGTCCGGGTTCAGCGGGATGATGACATTGCCGTTGCTGCCCTTGTTGGTCAGATCAAGGCCGTGATCGAAAAACTGGCCAAAGATGGTCATGAAGCTGTTGAAGGATGCCCCTGCCCCCAGATCCGCCGCGATATTGCGGATGAAGACGTTGTCGCCGTCCATCTCGATCCCGTGGCTGGCCACAAGCTCCAGCACGGCCTGATCTGCGGCATCAGCGGCGGCCACGGCGGCGGCGCTTGCGGCGGGTCCGGTCGGGATGGCGTCACGCGCCGCGATGGCGGCATCCACATCGGCCTGCGCTGTGGCCTCGGCTGCGGCTGCCGTATTTACCGCACTCTGCGCCGCTGCCACATCGGCCTGCGCCGCGGTCACCGAGGCCTCGGTGCCGTCCAGCGCCGCCTGAAGACCCGACAGGGTGGACAGTTCCGCGATCAAGGTCTGGTTCGCAGTGGTATAGGCGGTGCTGGCCAAGGTAGCCGCCGCGACCGCGTCCTCATGCGCGTCTTCGGCCTGCAGGAAGGCGATATTGGCATCCGCCGTCACTTCGCGCGCGTCGATATAGGCCTGAAGGTTCGCAGGCGTCGGATCGGCATCAAAGGCCGCCAGCGCCGCAGCTTCGGCTTGCTGCGCCAGCGCGCGCTGCGCGGTGGCGAGGTTCAGCGCGGTCAGCGCAGCCGTTTCTGCCGCATCCGCCGCGACACTGGCCGCCATGGCCGTATCGGCATCGGCCTGCGCGGTGGCCACGACCCCCTGCTGCGCGGTAATCGCCGCCTGGGCGCCCGACTGCCCGGCCAGCGCCGCCGTCA
>Ga0209345_10004583_pt1 | contig 13260 bp, 15 predicted proteins | sample Cruoilmetagenom7_FD_187294 | JGI IMG/M metagenome (GOLD analysis project Ga0209345, IMG submission 187294) | Oil polluted marine microbial communities from Coal Oil Point, Santa Barbara, California, USA - Sample 7 (SPAdes) (version 2) | ecosystem: Environmental > Aquatic > Marine > Oil seeps ...
CGGCAGCCGCCGATGGCCGGGCCACGAGCGGTTGAATGAATGGCAATGATCGCTTTCAATCCGGTAGCCGGATCCAGGCCGAAGTGCAGATCGGTCAGTCCGGCGTTTTCCATCTGCTTCAACATGACGGGGTCCTCCGCACTGGGGCGTCAGGGAAAACGTATGTGAATGGAGGGTGTCGAGTCTTGTGGACAGCACCATCCCCTTACATTCTGGATAGCACAGCTCTGGGCAAAGTACAGGTTGAGGATCAGTGATTTAGCGCATTCAAATGCAGCATGTGCAGATGCACAAAGACGACTTCAGGCCCGGTCACAAAGCGATCGGCGAGGATGAATCCGATCCATGTTGCACTGCGAAGAATCAGCGTGAAAGGGCTTCCAGTACACGCGGCCAGAGGGGCGAATCGGGAGGCGAGACCGGTTCAGGCGGGGGGGCTGGTGGTTCTTTTGGCTGCAGGTGGGGGGGGACGGGTTCGCCGGCCGCGATCAGCCGTTCGCGCTCCAGCCAGCGCTTGACCTCGGACAGCAGTGAGAACAGCTCTTCATCCGTAAACCGGCTACGGGGTTGCAAAGGATCGCGCACCTGATTGATCTCCAGTGCAGGTGCTGAGCAGTCGAAAGCCTGATCCTGTCCTGCCCGCAGGCAGTAGCCACTCTGATCAGGGGGATCATGCCGCTCCATCTGGCTGCATCCCGTGAGCAGGGCCAGCAGGCTTAATCCAGTCAGTGTGCGTTGCCATCCTGTCATGCCGGTCGTTCCAATAGATCAGAGTGTGGCCACCGAAAGCGCCAGACCAGCGGCGATCAGCGCACTGCCCGCCAGCCGGTGCTGCCAGATCATGGCCATGGGATGAGCGAACTGCTGCCGCAGGCCCGAGGCCAGGCCACTGTATCCGGTCATGACGCAGGCTTCGGCTACCATCAGTGTAGCACTGATGGTAATCAGCTGGGGTAGCTGCGGCCGGGCGGGATCAATGAACTGTGGGATCAGGGCGAGCAGAAAGACCAGCCCTTTTGGATTGGTTATGTTGACCAGCAGTGCCTGCAGGAAGCGGCTGTGGCGCGGTGCAAACGCAAGCGACTCTACCTCGCCTGATGCGTGCTGTCTCCAGAAGCGGATGCCGAGCCAGATAAGATAAACGACACCGATCCATTTGATGATGGCAAACAGTTCAGGGGAGGTGGCGATCAGGCTGCCGAGCCCAAGAGAGACCACCAGAATCTGTACGCCATAGCCGCTGACAAGCCCAAGCGTACTCCAGCAGGCGCCACGGACACCATAGGTCAGACCTGCACCCATGGCAGTGGCGGCACTGGCGCCGGGAGACAGGCTGATCAGCAGGGCGGTGCCCAACAGTGCAATCCAGATCTCTGTACTCATCGTTATATGACCTCTGCAACGCAAACAGCCGCCCGAAGGCGGCTGTTGAAACATTGACGTGAACAATCAGGCGTTTTCGCGTGCAATCGCGCGATAGGCAATATCAGTACGGAAGTAGGCATCCTTCCAGCTGACCTGCTTGAGCAGCTCATAGGCCCGCTGCTGCGCTTCGGTCACGCTGTCGCCCAGTGCCGTGACGCAGAGTACACGGCCACCGGCGGTCACGACGTGACCCTTGTCATCCAGCTGGGTACCGGCGTGGAAGATCTTGCTGCCTTCCGGGCAGCTGTCCGGCAGGCTGATCACATCGCCCTTGGCGTAGTCACCCGGGTAGCCACCGGCCGCCATGACAACACCAACGGACTTGCGCTCATCCCACTCGGCACTGGTCTGATCCAGTTTCCGGTCCAGTGCCGCCTGGCACAGCTCCACCAGCGATGACTTCAGGCGCAGCATGATCGGCTGAGTCTCGGGATCACCGAAACGGCAGTTGTACTCGATCACTTTTGGGGTGCCGTCGGCCATAATCATCAGACCGGCGTAGAGAAAGCCGGTGTACTCGTTGCCTTCCGCTTTCATGCCGTTGACCGTAGGCATGATCACTTCGTCCATCACGCGCTGGTCGATCTCGGCGGTCACCACCGGTGCTGGCGAGTAGGCGCCCATGCCGCCGGTGTTGAGGCCGGTGTCCCCATCGCCCACACGCTTGTGGTCCTGGCTGGTGGCCATCGGCAGCACGTTGTCGCCATCGACCATGACAATGTAGGAGGCTTCCTCTCCATCGAGGAACTCTTCGACCACCACGCGGCTGCCCGCATCACCAAAGGCGTTGCCGGCCAGCATGTCACGAATGGCATCTTCAGCTTCCTGCAGGGTCATTGCGACGATGACACCCTTGCCGGCGGCCAGGCCGTCGGCCTTGACCACAATAGGGGCGCCTTTCTCGCGCACATAGGCCAGCGCAGGTTCGATCTCGGTGAAGTTTTGATACTCCGCCGTCGGAATCTCATGACGGGCCAGGAAGTCCTTGGTGAACGCCTTGGAGCCTTCAAGCTGAGCCGCACCGGCGGTCGGACCGAAGATCGCAAGACCTGCTGCGCGGAAACGATCAACGATGCCGGCTACCAGCGGTGCCTCAGGACCGACGATGGTCAGCGCTACCGCGTTGTCGCGGGCAAAGTTGACCAGTGCATCGATCTGCATCACGTCGATATCCACATTCTCCAGCTTGGGCTCAATGGCCGTGCCGGCGTTTCCGGGAGCGACAAACACGCGCTCGACTGCAGTGTCTTTAGCCGCGGTCCAGGCCAGTGCGTGCTCGCGACCGCCGGAACCGATAACCAGAATATTCATGTGCGATTCCTCTCGCTTGGTGACGCTCTTAATGACGGAAATGGCGCATGCCGGTGAATACCATCGCCAGGCCGTGCTCATCAGCGGCGTCGATTACTTCCTGATCGCGCATGGAACCGCCCGGCTGGATCACCGCAGTGATACCGGCCGCCGCTGCGGCATCGATGCCGTCACGGAACGGGAAGAAGGCGTCAGACGCCATGACGGAACCCGGTACTTCCAGGCCCTCGTCCGCGGCCTTGATGCCGGCGATCTTGGCGGAGTAGACGCGGCTCATCTGGCCGGCACCGATACCGATGGTCTGGCCGTTCTTGGCGTAGACGATGGCATTGGACTTGACGTACTTGGCCACTTCCCAGCAGAACAGCAGGTCACGGATCTCCTGTTCTGTGGGCTGGCGCTGGGTGACGATCTTGAGCTGTGATGCGTCGATCATGCCCAGATCTCGGTCCTGTACCAACAGGCCACCGTTGACCCGCTTGTAGTCGAAGCTGTGGGCGCGCTTGCGCTCCCACTGGCCGCACTCGAGCAGGCGCACGTTGGGCTTGGCGGCGACGATGTCAGAGGCCTCCTGTGACACGCTCGGAGCGATGATCACTTCCACGAACTGGCGGTCAACGATCGCCTGGGCAGTCTTGCCATCCAGCTCGCGGTTGAACGCGATGATGCCACCAAAAGCTGAAGTGGGGTCAGTCTGGAAGGCACGGTTGTAGGCTTCCAGAATATCGTTGCCAACGGCCACGCCACAGGGGTTGGCGTGCTTGACGATGACGCAGGCCGGCTCCTGGAATGGCTTGACGCACTCCAGAGCCGCATCAGTGTCGGCCACGTTGTTGAACGACAGCTCCTTGCCCTGCAGCTGGCGGGCGGTTGCCACGCTGGCTTCGCCGGGGTTGGCTTCAACGTAGAAGGCCGCACGCTGGTGCGGGTTCTCGCCGTAGCGCATGTCCTGTGCCTTGATGAACTGGGTGTTGAAGGTGCGCGGGAAGTCGGCCGGCATCTCCTCGTCGCCTTCGACGATGGCGCCCAGGTAGTTGGCGATCATGCCGTCGTAGGCAGCGGTGTGTTCAAACGCCTTCACGGCCAGATCGAAGCGGGTTTTGAAGCCGAGGCCGCCGTCAGATTTCAGCTCGGCGATGATGCTGTCGTAGTCGGATGCATTGACGACGATGGCAACATCCTTGTGGTTCTTGGCGGCGGAACGCACCATGGTCGGGCCACCGATATCGATGTTCTCGATCGCCATCGGCAAATCGCAGTCAGGGCGGGCGATGGTAGCGGCGAACGGGTAGAGGTTAACCACAACCATGTCGATCGGCTGAATGCCGTGCTCGCTCATGATGGCATCATCGGTGCCGCGACGGCCCAGAATGCCGCCATGCACTTTGGGGTGCAGGGTCTTGACGCGACCATCCATCATTTCAGGGAAGCCAGTGTAGTCAGAGACTTCAATCGCCGGGATATTGTTGTCACACAGCAGCTTGTAGGTGCCGCCGGTGGACAGGATCTCGACGCCTTCGGCGTTGAGTGCACGAGCAAAGTCGACGATGCCGGTCTTGTCGGACACGCTGATCAGGGCGCGACGGACGGCTTTGGTGTTCTGTTCAGACATGGTAAGCGTTCCAGTTCGAAATGAATTCAGTTACAGCAGACCGTACTGCTTGAGCTTCTTGCGCAGTGTGCCACGGTTGAGGCCCAGTACCTCTGACGCCTTGGTCTGATTGTCCTTGGTGTAGGCCATCACGCTCTCGAACAGCGGTGCCTCGATTTCGGACAGAACCATCTGATAGACATCGGTAACAGGCTGGCCGTCCAGCTGTTTGAAGTAGCTGGTCAGTGACTGGTGCACGGTGTCACGCAGGGTCTGTTGGGGGATCTGCGTCTGTGTGCCGGGTTTAGTCTGTTTCAAGTCTTTGGTATCCACTGTACTTCTGTACCCAATCCAGGGATCAGGCGGCTGCCAGCCGGGACGCAAAAAAAGCGGCCACGGCACTCACCTGATCATGTGCTGTTTCTAGTTGATTGAAATCTTGCCGAAAGTCCCGGTTGCCCTCTGCAGTCTGCAGATACCAGCCCACATGCTTGCGCGCGATTCTGACGCCCAGATAGTCGCCGTAGAACGCATACAGTGCTCGCAGGTGCTCGGTCAAAATCTGCTCTTGCTCTCGGGCAGATGGGTCAGGGCGTTCCATGCCTGTGCGCAGAAAATGATCAATCTGGCCGGGCAGCCAGGGGCGACCCTGTGCCGCGCGACCAATCATCACTGCATCGGCACCGGTCAGTTCCAGTACCTGCCGGGCCTTGTGTGGCGAATCGATATCACCGTTGGCAAACAACGGTATGCCGACTTCGTCACGTACCCGGGTGATGGTGTCGTACTCGGCCTCACCGCGATAGCCATCGGCCCGAGTGCGGCCGTGAATGGCCAGTGCCGCAATGCCGGATTGCTCGGCAAGGCGGGCAATGCGAATCGCGTTGCGGGTGTCAGGGCACCAACCTGTGCGGATCTTGAGCGTAACCGGTACGTCTACGGCTGCGGTAACTGCCTGCAGAATATCCTGTACCAGCGACTCATCCCGTAACAGGGCAGAGCCTGCAGCCTTGTTGCACACCTTTTTGGCGGGACAGCCCATATTGATATCGATGATCTGAGCACCGTTCTCGACATTGAGACGAGCGGCCTCAGCCAGCATATCGGGATCGCCACCGGCAATCTGAACTGAACGTGGCTCTGTTTCACCCTTGTGGTCAAGACGCAGGCTGGACTTTCGAGTGTGCCAGAGGCGGCTGTCGGCCGTGACCATTTCGGAGACGGCAAGCCCGGCACCCAGACGGCGACACAGCTGCCTGAACGGGCGGTCCGTCACCCCGGCCATGGGGGCCAGAATCACCCGACTGTCAATGCTGTATGGGCCGATCCTGAACATGCTGCGTCCTGTCAGAAAGGTAAAGGAAACTCACGTTTGCTGCAGTTGCAGCACACCGGGGCTCACTTTCGGAAGGCGGCCAATGATACTCCTTCGGCCTGCCGCGTCCAACCGTTTCTGATGAAAAAATGATCTGTTTTCAGGAGTCGTGAGTCGGGGCCCGCAGGGAAAGTTCGTAACTGACACCCCGGCGGCCAGGTGATGCAAGCTCCAGCTCGATCTGCATCGGCTGGCCAGGCATCATCTGTTCAGTGGACAGGCTGCGGGTGTCGAGGTAGTCGTCTGGTTGAAACGTGCGCTGCGCCACTTCGCGTCCTTTCAAATCCGTAAAGCGCAGCTGGAGTGCTGGCCATGGCTGGGGAAAAGGGGCTGTATTTTCGAGCACAATGGAGACTTTAAGCGCATCGGCGAAGCGCGGATGAGGCTGAACATGCAGGCTGTGGTTGCGGATCTGGCTCAGGGCGCCGGCGCTGTCGAGATCGCAGTTGATCTGGTTACACAGCATGGAATAGATGCCCTGCAGTTGTGAGTGCCGAGCCAGGCGTGCACGTTCAAACCAGAGCAGTTGCGACAGCAATACAGCCAGTGTCAGCAGAATGCCCAGCAGCAGGAAGGCGGTGGTAACCGGATTGCGTTCATCATCGACTTTGGCCAGCTGCAGCGGTTCCGCTATCAGCGGTACGGCTGCAGTGCTTTCTGCCGGAGACTGATTTACATCGATACCGGCCGGAGCCGGGGCTGGTGCCTCGGCAGGATCAGCTGCTGCCGCTGGTGTGTCGGTCGAAGCGGGTGCCGTGTCCAGATCTGTTCTGCTGGCAGGATGGGGTACAGACTCAACCGGTGTCTCAGGTTTTTCATGGACGGGGCTGTCTTGTTCAGGCTTGAACGAGCTGACTTCGTGCTCAGGGGCGTTGAAAACCTTCAGGCAGGCACCACAACGCACCTGCCCCTCGGCCAGCTTGAGCTGGCCTTCGGTCACGCGAAAGCGGGCATGACAGTTGGGGCAGCGCGTTATGATCAAAGATCAGCTCTCCTGCTTACGGGTACCACTGAGGCGGATCCAGCCCTCGCGCTCACCCGGTGCATCCATTTCAAACCACTGACGGTAGGTGGATATTAGCTCATCTGCCTGCTGCGACAACAGGCCAGACAGCAGGATGCGTCCACCCGGACGAACGCGCTCGGCAAGCGTTGGGGCAAGTTCACACAGAGGGCCGGCCAGGATGTTGGCCACCAGAACGTCCGCCTGCAGTTTAGGGGCATTCAGTGGCAGATAGGCATTGAGCCGCTCGGTCGGCAACTGGTTGCGCGCCAGATTGTCAGCGGTGGCGGTCAGGGCCTGGGGGTCGATATCCACGGCCATGACATGGCGCGCGCCGAGCAACAGGGCGGCTATGCCAAGAATGCCGCTGCCGCAGCCGTAGTCGATCACCTGCGCTCCGTTCAGCTCCTGTCCATCCAGCCATTCAAGGCACAGCGCGGTCGTCGGGTGCGTGCCGGTACCGAAAGCAAGACCGGGGTCGAGCATCAAGTTGACGGCATCAGGCTCGGGTGCTTCCCGCCAACTGGGGCATACCCAAAGGCGCTGACCGAACTGCATCGGATGGTAGTGATCCATCCACTCTCGCTCCCAGTCCTTGTCCTCCAGAATTTCGGCCCTGAATTCAGGCAGTGCGCCGGTGCCGGCAAAGGCACCCTGCTGAGCGTCGGCCAAAAGCTGCAGTGTTTCACGCAAGTCGTGCTCTGCGGCGAACAGGCCGGTAACGATGGTGTGGCTCCACAGCGGCGTGGTCCCCAGATCAGGCTCAAAAATCGGTTGGTCGGCGGCATCCTGATAGGTGACGGCTGCGCAGCCGGCTGCCAGCAGCAGATCCTCGTAGGTTTCGGCCTGCTCGGGAGAAGTGGCAACTTTAATCTGTAGCCAGGGCATGCAGAGACTCCATCTGTTTGTTATCAGTAGTATGTCCTAAAACTGCGACGGGTAAAATCCGGGGATCGCTGATCCAGCGCACGTCGAAGGTGTCTGGCGAGCGGTTGGCAGTATCAGGCAAAAAGAGGGGGGGAGTGACAACAGCCGGATTTGGCCGGCTGTTGTCGAGAAAGGCTCAGAGACCGAGCTTTTTCTCAAGGTAGTGGATATTCACGCCGCCACGGGCGAAGTTGGTATCGCGAACAATATCCTGATGCAACGGGATGTTGGTCTTGATCCCTTCGATCAACGTCTCGTCCAGTGCGCTCTTCATGCGCGCCAGTGCTGTTTCGCGGTCATCCGCGAAGGTGATCAACTTGGCGATCAGCGAATCGTAATGAGGCGGTACGCTGTAACCACTGTACAGGTGTGAGTCAACGCGAACGCCGTTGCCGCCTGCTGCATGGAAGTGGGTCACCTTGCCGGGGCTTGGCATGAAGGTTTTCGGGTCTTCCGCGTTGAGACGACATTCAATGGAGTGACCGCGCAGCTTGATATCTTCCTGCTTGTAGGACAGCGGAAGTCCGGCAGCAATGCGCAACTGCTCCTTGACGATATCGACACCTGTCACCATTTCGGTAACCGGGTGCTCTACCTGGACGCGGGTGTTCATCTCGATAAAGAAGAACTCGCCATCTTCATACAGGAATTCGAAAGTACCGGCGCCACGGTAGCCGATCTCGATACAGGCATCGACGCAGGCCTTGAGAACCTTGGCGCGTGCGGCTTCATCAATCATCGGTGCCGGCGCTTCCTCGACCACCTTCTGGTGACGGCGCTGCATGGAGCAGTCGCGGTCGTACAGGTGGATGGCATTGCCCTGACCATCGGCCAGTACCTGTACTTCAACATGGCGCGGCTTTTCGAGGAATTTTTCCATGTACACGGTTTCATCACCGAAAGCCGCCTTGGCCTCGGACTTGGTCACCTGTACCGCGTTACCCAGATGCGCTTCGGTATGCACCACGCGCATGCCGCGACCACCGCCACCGGCTGCAGCCTTGATGATCACCGGATAGCCGATGCGACGGGCGATTTTGTAGACGGTTTCGGCATCGTCAGGCAGGGGGCCATCAGATCCCGGTACTGTCGGTACACCCGCCAGCTTCATCGCACTGATGGCGGATACCTTGTCGCCCATCAGGCGAATGGTATCGGCGCGCGGGCCAATGAAGGTAAAACCTGAACGCTCTACCTGCTCGGCAAAATCCGCATTTTCGGCCAGAAAGCCGTAGCCGGGGTGAATCGCGACAGAGTCGGTAACCTCGGCGGCACTGATGATCGCCGGAATGTTGAGGTAGCTCTGGGAGGAGGGGGCAGGGCCGATGCACACGGCTTCGTCGGCGAGGCGCACATGCATCAGGTCACGGTCAGCCACCGAATGGACGGCAACGGTTTTGATGCCCAGCTCCTTGCAGGCGCGGAGGATGCGCAGTGCGATCTCACCACGGTTTGCAATCAGCACTTTATCCAGCATAGTGAAAATCCTTGGTCAGCAATCAGGCGATAGTGATCAGCGGCTGGTCGAATTCGACCGGCTGGCCATCTTCGGCCAAAATGCTTTCGATTACGCCGGACTTGTCCGCTTCGATCTGGTTCATCATCTTCATCGCCTCAACGATGCAGATAACATCACCTGCCTTCACGCTCTGTCCCACTTCAACGAAGGGTCCGGAGGTGGGGGAGGGAGAGCGATAGAAGGTACCGACCATCGGCGAGCGCACGGCATGGCCCATGGGAGCGGCCTCGGCCGGAGCTTCGGCAGCCGGAGCGGCCGCTGCGGGTGCCGGGGCGGCAACGGGGGCCGGTGCTGCGTATTGGGCGGGGGCCGCGATAACCTGGCTGCCGCCACGGCTGATACGGACAGACTCTTCGCCTTCCTTGATCTCGATTTCGTTGATGTTGGACTCTTCCAGCAACTCGATCAGTTTCTTAACTTTGCGAATATCCATGCTTTGACGGCTTCTCTGAATTCAATGTTGTTAATGGGTACGAATCTGTCCGTTGTGGTTCAGCCCTGTTGCAAACGGGTATGCGCCGCTTCAAGGGCAAAACGATAGCCTTCAGCGCCAAGGCCGCAGATGACGCCTACCGCCTTGTCGGACAGGTAGGAATGCTGGCGGAATGGCTCACGGGCGTGCACGTTGGACAGATGCACTTCAATAAAGGGTATGCCGACGCCCAGCAGGGCATCACGCAGTGCGACACTGGTGTGGGTAAAGGCGGCCGGATTGATAATAATGAAACCGGTGCCCTGTGCCGGTGCCTGATGAATACGATCGATCAGGACGGCTTCGGCATTGCTCTGGAAGCACTCGGCTGTGTGCCCCAGTGCTTTGGCCTGAGTGACAAGCGATGCCTCGATATCGGCAAGGGTGGTGGCGCCGTAGATACCGGGTTCTCGGGTGCCGAGCAAATTCAGGTTTGGACCATTCAGAACCAGAATATGTGCCATGCAGTTGCCCCGCCGAAACTCAGTTGCCATGGGTTAAAACCAAGGTCGACTAGTGTGCATGAAAGTTAAATGGCTGTCTATGCTGGCTGTCGGATTTTCGTCTGTTAGCGGCGAGTTTGCCGAAGTTAGCCTTATATGTGCGATAGCCGGTGATAATCATCGCTCCGGTGGTGGCTTGCGGCATGATTGACCACAACCGCCGAATTGGCCATAGTGCAATGCAACATGGAGGCTGCGTCCAGCGGCCCCTGAATAGATGAAATGGCAGGAGACACGAGTGGAACGACTTGAGCGCATCTGGCTGGGAATCTGGGACCGATTTGCGACTGCGCGCAAGCTGCAGCTGGTATTGCTGGTGCTGATCATCTGGCTGCTGGTATCACTGGGCGTTGGCGTCTGGTGGAGCAGTGAGCCAGATCGCTTCGATGTGGTCCGTGAGGCAAGCGCACAGACGACAACAGGTGAGCCTGTGACCGGCACCCATACGGTGGTGACGCTGATTACTCTGGGCAACACCCTGCTGGATAAACCGGGGGGCTATCTGAGTAATGACCGTCTGCCGCCGGGTATCTGGTTGGATAACATGCCGGCCTGGGAGTTCGGGGTACTGGTGCAGATGCGTGATATGGGGCGTTCGTTGCGCAAAAGCATGAGCCGATCCCAGTCTCAATCGACAGAAGACCCGGCGCTGGCCAAGGCTGAACCGCTGCTGCACTTCAATAACAACAGCTGGATACTGCCCTCAACGGAGGGGGAGTATCGCAAGGCGATCCGTCTGCTGCAGGATTATGCGAATCGGCTGTCGGATGAAAGCGAGAGTAATGCTCAGTTCTATGCCCGTGCAGACAATCTGCGTGACTGGCTGGGTGATGTCTCCACTCGACTCGGCAGTCTGTCGCAGCGGCTCAGCGCCAGTGTTGGCCAGCGTCGGGTCAATACGGACCTGGCCGGCGAAACCGGGGCGCGCCAGTCGACCCTGGTGGGTAATGAAATCAATGTCAGAACTCCCTGGCTTGAGATAGACAATGTGTTCTATGAAGCCAGGGGTACCACATGGGCGCTTCTGCACCTGCTCGAAGCTGTCGAGCAGGATTTCGGCGAAGCGCTGGACCGCAAGGGTGCTCGCGCCAGTCTGCGCCAGATCATCCGCGAGCTTGAATCAACTCAGTCAACCTTGTGGAGTCCGATGGTACTGAATGGTGCCGAGTTCGGTTTTCTTGCCAATCACTCACTGGTGATGGCGTCCTATATATCACGGGCCAACGCAGCCATTATTGATCTGCGTGACCTGCTTGCTCAGGGTTAGGAGCGGAGAAGACTCATGCGTAGAGTGGTATTCAATCAGAAAGGCGGCGTAGGCAAGTCCAGTATTGCGGTTAACCTGGCAGCGATCAGTGCCAGTCGAGGGCTCAAGACGCTGGTTATTGATCTTGATCCCCAGTGCAACTCCACCCATTACCTGTTGGGTGATGATGCCAACCAGCCGGATACCGACGCCTACGGTTTTTTTGAGCAGACGCTGAGTTTCCAGCTCAAGCCCAAAACGCCTGAAGCCTTCATTCACCCGACACCCTTTGCCGGGCTGTCGATTCTGCCGGCGCATCCGGAGCTGGGTGATCTGCAGTCAAAGCTGGAGAGCAAGCACAAGATCTACAAGTTGCGTGACGCACTCGACGAGCTGGGGGATGCGTTTGATGCCATCTATATTGATACACCGCCGGCATTCAACTTCTTTACACTGTCGGCGCTGGTCGCAGCCGAACGCTGCCTGATCCCGTTCGATTGTGATGAATTTGCACGTCAGGCGCTCTACAACCTGCTGAATAACGTGCGTGAAACGCGGGCGGACCATAATGAGCGGCTGGAAGTGGAAGGCATTGTGGTGAATCAGTATCAGCCCCGCGCCTCCTTGCCACGCAAGATTGTTGAAGGACTGCTGGCCGAATCACTGCCGGTGCTGAATACTCGGCTGTCGGCCTCGGTGAAGATGAAAGAATCTCATAACGAGGCGAGCCCTCTGATCCATATGGCCCCCACCCACAAGCTGACACAGGAATTTGTGCAGCTGTTCGAAGAGTTGGAAAAGGTCTGACAGTTTGTTCAGGGCATAAAAAAACGGAGCCTTGGGGCTCCGTTTTGTCGATATCGCCTAGGATAAATTGCCGGATACCGCTTATTTGTCCGGCGCAATAACCCGACCATCACTCATGAATACGCAGTCGCGCTGAGCGGCACTATCCCGTGCGGCGAGCGATTTGCGTCTCAAACGCAGCAGCCAGGTAAAAATTGCCGTGGCCGACAGCGCGAGAATGACCAGTTCCGTCATGCAAACCCTGTAAAATTTCTTCGTACACCCGCATTGTAACCAGACAGGACCGGATGGCAAGCGTAGATTACATCCCCTTTACCGCAAAGATGCCGGGCGCGTTACGCCAATAACCCTTGTAGTCCATGCCATAGCCGAAAATGTAGCGATCCTCGATCTCAAGCCCAACAAAGTCGGCCTTGAGATCAGGGCGGGCCTTGCGGTCATGGTGCTTGTCAACGAGCACCGCGCACTGCACTGATGCGGCACCCTCCGCCTTCAGGTAATCCATCACTTCGGCCAGGGTATGGCCTTCGTCCAGGATGTCATCCACCACCAGCACCGGGCGGTCCTTGAACTCGACCATTGGCGGCACCTTCCACTCCAGCTCATGGCCGGATGTGGTGTTGCGGTAGCGCGTGGCGTGCAGGTAGCTGGCCACCAGCGGGAAGTTGAGCCGGGTCAGCAGTTGGCCCGCAATCACCAGACCACCATTCATAACCGCAAAAATGACCGGTTCGCGGTCATGAAGTTCGGCGCTAATGTCGGCAGCCATGTTGCTGATTGCCGCGTCTACCTCGGCCTGGCTGTAGAGCAGGTCCGCTTCAATGTAGACTCGCTTGATCTCTTCGGAATCGATAGTGCTCATGGAACCACTCCGGCAATGGCTGATGGCCGCCACTGGCGACCGGATTGTAAAAAAAGTGAGCAAGGGTACTCAGGTTTTGCTGTCTGAGCAATATCAGGCCGCGGGCGTGGATGACATCAGGCGGATCATTCGTTAGTCTTGCCCTGAATTTTTTGTCAAGCCGGACGTTGGTTCAAACGTGCGGCTCCGCCGATGAGGTTGCCCCTGCCATGAGTGTTC
>Ga0209345_10004584_pt1 | contig 13260 bp, 10 predicted proteins | sample Cruoilmetagenom7_FD_187294 | JGI IMG/M metagenome (GOLD analysis project Ga0209345, IMG submission 187294) | Oil polluted marine microbial communities from Coal Oil Point, Santa Barbara, California, USA - Sample 7 (SPAdes) (version 2) | ecosystem: Environmental > Aquatic > Marine > Oil seeps ...
AACGCGGGGCCGGGTTGTAGATTGACGTCACTTATATTCACCTGGTCGCTCTCCTGCATATCATTCAAAGTGAGAAACCGGGTTCAAAAGGGAACCAGTCGATCCGGTCCCCCACTGACACCTGCTTTGTATCAAGCGCCACGCGGGCGAACCCCTGTGCATGGATCAACGGTTTCAAAAGGGCAGAGCCGCCTTTCCCGAGTTTTTCAAGGATTGGTGTTCCCGCTGGCGAACAGCCGATCTGGCGGGCCGGAAAATATTCGGTTCTGCCGGGTTTTCGCGTCCAGTCAAAGCCCGATATTGCGGGCATTGGCGACGGCGGGTTTTCCTTGCGGCCAAGCAGCGCGCCGATACATGGGCGAACGAGCAACCCAAAGGACACCAGTGCGGCAACCGGGTTGCCCGGAAGGCAAATGGTCAGGGCGCGACCAACCGGGCCGAATACGACAGGTTTACCGGGTTTGACGGCCATACGGTACTGTTTTGAGGCAGTTCCCACGTCTGACAGGGCGGCGAATATATGGTCTTCCTCACCCACTGATACGCCGCCCGTGCCAAGGATCAGATCGGCCCCGACGCCTGCATCTGCCAGTGCCCGCCCGATTTTTTCCCGGTTGTCGGACAGAATACCAAGATCGCGAATTTCGACATTCATCCCCGACAGCAGGGCATTCAGCATCCAGCGGTTTGAATCATGAATGGCCGCTGGCCCGAGATCCTGACCCGGATCGCGCAGCTCTTTGCCCGAGGAAAATATAGCAACCTGCAAAGGCGATGTAACGCGGACCTCTGCGTGCCCCATTGCCGCCAGCAGGGCAATATGGCGCGCATCAAGCCGGGTTCCGGCACTTATCAGCGGATCACAGGGCTGAATGTCTTCGCCACCTTCGCGAATATGTGCACCCTTGGAGGGCACCACAGACAGCGCGATCACGCCGTCCTGCACGATAACATCTTCCTGCATGACGACGCCGAATGTTGCGGGCGGTATTGGGGCACCGGTGAAAATCCGATCAGCCTGACCCAGACCAAGCGGCGCGCTTGACGCGGCTTCGCCGGCCGCCGTGCGCGAGCGGACCTTAAAGGAATTTGTGCCGTTCGGTTCGCCCAGAGCATATCCGTCAACGGCTGAGTTATCTCTTGGCGGCAAGGCCAGTCTGGCCACCACATCCTGCGCCAGTATCTGGCCGGGTGCCTTTGCCAGTGTCACCTGTGTGTGGGTGGCAACCGGTCGCGCAAGCGACAGAAGATCAGCCAGCACCACCTCGTAGGAGGTCAGGCCAGACGTATGGCGATCGCAGCAGCTTGTCATTTCATCCTTCATTATCGGTTCACTTCCCCATAGCAAGCCCGGCGGCTGGCCAGTTTCTGGATGCCAGATTGCAAAAATGGTTATCGGGAAACATGGGCTGCCTTATATGATGCAGATCAAACAGAGCCCTGTCTGTCGGCAAAAAAATCAGACAACAAAAATGTGGTCAATTCAGTTATTTGAAATACCGGCAGTGTTCGGTCACACCAAAAACCTGGGCAACCGTATTGCCCAACTATGACCTGCCCGGTCCGCTCGATGCTCGTTGGATCAAATCAACCGGAAACCGGACAGTGCCTTCGGGGCGAATATCGTTTTCAAGCCAGTTCAATAGTATTTCGGCCGTCTTAGCACCAAATTCAGTGACATTGCATCGAACCGAGCTGAGCTTGGGGTAGCTTTGGGACGCCTCCTGAATATCATCAAACCCGACGAGCAAAAATTCCCTGCCAACGACGATGCCGGTTTCGGCAAAGCCCGCCATCATGCCCAGAGCGATCAGGTCATTGAATGTAACAGCCCCATCAAGATCAGGGTGGTTGCGCGCAATATCCAGGGCCGTCTGATACCCGAACGCCCGATCCGCACCACCATGAAAAGCCCTGATGGTGCGCCGGGTCGCGTGCATCTTGTTCAGGTAGCCGGTTTTGCGTTCTTGCGTGATCTCGCGCGTTTCAACACCACCTACAAAGGCAATATTTTGGGCACCCTGACTTATCAGATGTTCAGTTGCCAGCAGGCTTCCATCCAAATAATCCATTGAATAGAATGGGAAAATATCAGTTCTGGGATCATTCTTGCGCAACACTTGCAAGGTCGGGATGCCGGCGCGCTGAATATTGTCGAATGTTTCACTGGTGTCGCTGTAACAGGGCGCGATCATCAGCGCATCGACCCCGTGTTCAAGCATCGAGGCAACGACCTGATCCTGAATTTCGGGATCTTCGTTTGAGTTGGCTATGACAGTGGCGTAGCCGCGCGCAGAAAACGCCATCTGCGTTGTGGCGGCTAATTCGGTATAATACGGGTTCCTCAGATCATTGATCACCAGACCAATCAGCCCGGCCCCACTGCCACGCAGGTTTGCTGCCGCACGATTGTAGACATAGTTGGTTGCTTCAATTGCCGCCAGAACCTGCGCCCGGGTTTCCTTTTTAACCGCCGGGCTGTTTTGCAGAACCAACGACACCGTGGATTTTGAAACTCCGGCCTTGCGGGCCACATCAATGATCGTCGGGCGATTGCGCATATCCCCTGTCCTAGCCAATTCCATGCAGTTGCAGAAGCGTTTTTATCCGTGCCTCTGCCAGATCAGGCCGGATCAGCAAACGGGCCTGATCGGCCAGCCGAAACACCGCCGCGTAATGAGTAATCTCGCGCGACGATTGGAAACCGCCGGGCATGATGAAATGGTCCTGAGTGCCATTCAGCCACGACAGAAATGCGATCCCGGCCTTATAAAACTGCGTGGGAGCTTTGAAGATTTCGCGCGACAGCGGCACGGTCGGAGCAAGCAGTTCATGGTACTTTTCAAGGTTCCCTACGGCCAAGGCCGCTAGCCCCTGGCTTGCGGCGGGTGCAATGGCAGCAAATATTCCCAATAAAGCATGCGAGTAATGCACACCATCGCCCTCGATTAAATCCGAGTAATTGAAATCATCCCCGGTATAAAGTCGCACGTTTTTTGGCAATCTGGCGCGAAAATCTTCTTCGCGCTTTTGCTCCAGCAGCGAAATTTTGATCCCATCAATCTTATCCGGGCGGGCGTTGATGATCGCCAGAACGGCATCGGTGGCCGCGTCTAACGTTGCGCCACCCCAATAGCCTTTCAGCGCCGGATCGAACATATCCCCCAGCCAGTGCAGAATTACCGGGTAAGCGGCCTGCTCAATCAGCGCGCCATAGACACGAGCATACACATCCGGCCCGCCGCCAAGGGCCGTCATCGCACGGCTTGCCATAATGATGACCTGACCGCCCGCGGCCTCGATAACTTCCATCTGTTCGCTATAGGCTGCAATGATGGCCGATTCGCTGTCCAGCGCCTCTGGCGCGACCTGATCGGTACCTGCACCGCAGGCGACACGCGGTTTTAGCGGGTGGGTCTTTGCCTCGGCCATGGTGCGTTCGATCAGCTCTTTGGCTGTTAACCAGTCAACGCCCATCCCGCGTTGTGCGGTGTCCATTGCTTCGGCCAATCCCAACCCCTGATCCCACAGGCAATGGCGAAACTGCAATGTGGCATTCCAATCCACTGCCGGGCGTCCCACCCAGGGGTCGCGTTCGGCCAATGGATCTGACACCACATGAGCCGCAGCAAAAGCGGTGCGTGTCAGTGGCACATCAGGCGCACGCGGCACCAAAGGGATGCCGGTGAGCATGTATTCTTCAAGGTTTCCGCCACTGGTTGGCAACAACATTGCGGCCTCCTTAAGCGCTGTGCGCCGCAGCCACCATATCGGCGGCTTTTTCGGCGATCATGATGGTGGGCGCATTGGTGTTTGACGAAATCAGGCGCGGCATGATTGACGCATCCGCGACGCGCAGCCCGTCAATGCCGCGAAGTCTAAGCTGAGGATCAACAACCGAACCATCATCGCCCCCCATGCGACAGGTTCCAGCCGGGTGGTGATCGGTCTTGGCATGGGCACAGGCAAAGTTGAAATAGTCTTCGTCGCTTTGCACATCGGGGCCAGGCAGAACCTCGCGTTTAACGAAGGGTTTCAGTGCGTCCTGAGCCATGATTTCCTGAACCATTTTCAGGCCCCGGATCGACATCGCGCGATCATGCGGGTCCTGCCAGTAGTTCGGGTCAATCAGCGGCGCTGCGGCGGGGTCGTTGCTGGCAAGGCGCACGGTGCCACGCGATCCGGGCCGCAGATAGGCTGAATTCAGCGTCACACCGGCATTCTTCATCTTGTCGACCCCGGCTTCTATGCCGGACCCCAGCCCCAAATGAAACTGGATATCGGGCGAACGCGCGCCCTCTTGTGCATACCAAAACCCACCGGTTTCAAACAGGCTAGAGGCGACCGGCCCGGATCGTGCCAGCGCGTATTGCACGCCTGCGACGACAGACCAGTGCAGCTTGGCGTATTTGTCATAGGTATGATCCCCGGTGCATTCGCAAATCGTGAACAGGTCCAGATGGTCCTGCAGGTTAGAGCCGACTTCAGGCTGATCCAAAACCACCTGAACGCCAACGGCGCGCAAGTGGTCCGCCGGGCCGATTCCCGACAACATCAGCAAACGCGGTGTACCAATCGAACCCGAAGACAGGATCACCTCGCTATTGGCCCGCACAATTTCGCCGCCACCCTTCCCGGCCAGTTCGACGCCCACAACGCGGTTGTTTTCAACGACAAGCCTTTGTACCTGCGCATGGGTCCGCACGGTCAGATTGGGTCGTTTTCTGGCCGGGTTCAAAAACGCCACCGAAGCCGAAGAACGAAACCCATTGCGTTGCGTCAACTGATAAAATCCAACGCCGTCCTGCTTGGCGCCTGTCATGTCAGGGTTACGCGGAATTCCCGTCTGAGCGGCGGCCATAAAATAGGCGTCACAAATTGGCAGCGGCGCGCGAGGTTGGCTTACCCCAAGCAATCCCCCCTTTGCGTGGTATTCATTCTCAAAACTGTCGTTGTCCTCGGATTTGCGAAAATAGGGCAGCACATCGTCGTAGCCCCAGCCCTCGCATCCCATCTGGCGCCATTCGTCATAATCCAGCCGGTTGCCGCGGGTATAAATCTGCGCATTCATCGTCGAGCCACCGCCGATAACGCGGGCCTGCGTATAGCGGATTACCATGTCGTTCATGTGCTTTTGCGGCACAGTCTGATAGCCCCACGCCCCCAGCCCGTGGGTCATTTTGGCAAAGCCCGCAGGCATCTTGTAAAACGGATGCCAGTCGCGACCTCCGGCTTCCAGAAGAAGGACACGAGCGTCGGGGTTTTCGCTCAAACGCGCAGCCAGAACGCACCCCGCCGAGCCACCGCCAACGACGACAAAATCATACCCTTGGACCATTACAAATTTCCCTCAAAGCCGATGGATCGACAGCCCGCCGTCCACCGGTATGACTGCGCCATTTGCAAACTCCATCTGACCGGTCACCAGCGGAACCACCGCCTGGCCCACATCGTCGGGCAAGCCCCAGCGACGCGCGGGAACCAGCCCGTCATTGATCCGGGCGGTATATTGATCTTGGACGCCAGCGGTCATGCCGGTTTTGATGATGCCCGGACGCACCTCAAAAACGCCGATGCCCTCGCGCGCCAGCCGGGCGGCGTAAAGCTGCGCCATCATCCCGGCAGCGGCCTTTGAGATGCAGTATTCCGCCCGTTCGACCGAGACCATCCCGGCGCTGGCCGACGTTATAAAAACCAGCGACCGATATTCATCCCCCGCCCCGCCCCGCGTCACAAAACGCCGGGCCACGGCCTGCGCCAGAAAAAAGCCGCCCCTAAGGTTGATATCCATCGCGAAATCAAAATTCTCGGGCAATATATCAAGCATATCACCGCGCACCCGTGCGGGAACACCCGCATTGCTGATCAAACTTGTTACAAGGCCCTGTTCGGCCTCGACCCGGTCCAAGAGCGTCTCAATCGCGGGGTTGGCACGTAAGTCGTGCTGATAATAACGCGCAGCGTCACCAAGCGCGCCAAGCGCCTGCCGCACATCCTTGGCATCGCAGGTAGGTAAGGACGCGATCGCCACCTGCCATCCCTGTCCGACAAGCGCCTTTGCAATCCCCAAACCTATTCCTGTTTGGCCACCGGTGATCAATGCCAGCTTCGTCATGCGGCCAAATCCTTTGCGATGATATGTGCGCCAACACGCAAAGCCTGTGCCGCGATCGTCAGGGCCGGGTTAACAGCGGCAGATGTGGGCAGAAAACTCGCATCCACGACAAACAGGTTCTTGTGGTCATGCGAGCGGCAATAAACATCCAGAACACTGCTGCCCGGATCCGTACCAAACCGGGCTGTGCCGCATTGGTGCGACGGTGTCCGCCGGTCAAAGGCCCGTGACAGGGTGATCGGATAGCCGGCCCTTCGCAGCACAGATTTCACCCTTTTTACAAGCGCCAGATGGGTGTCCCAGTTTGATCTTTTCCAATCCAGCGTGATCTTGTCATTGACAACTGTGACCCGGCTTTCGGGGTTTGGCAGGTCCTCGCTCATCACATACCAATCGACCGAGCGGCGAGCGATCCACCGGGCGACGGCACCCGGCAAACTGGTTTGCGCCGCAAGTATATTGCCCGAGATTTTACCCAGCAGTTGGGCATTTCCAAGCGGCATATCCTGCGGACCACCACCAAGATAAAAGTCATTGAACTGCAATGTTTTTTGGTAAATCGCATCGTTCATTCTGAACGGATTAAGCGCCATTACCGCACTGCAATTATGGTTCATGAAATTGCGCCCTACCATATCAGAGCGATTGGCCAGACCGTCAGGATTGGCCTCATCTCCCGAGCGTAGTAACAACGCCGCCGAATTCACCGCGCCAGCGGCGAGAATGACAATCTTCGGGTGTAACTTGAGTGATTTTCCTGACTTCTTGACATCAATCTCCGCAATCTGACCAGCGCTATTTGCATGCAGACGCAAGACCTCGGCGCCAGTTTCAAGCGTCACATTCGGATGTTCCAGTGCTTGTGCAACCGACACCGTTTCGGCGTCCATTTTGGCGCCCGTGGTATCAGGAAATGAATCCCATGGCGTTTTTGCACGCGCCATCCACGCCTCAATATCAATCCCAAGCGGCAGCGCGGATGGCGTCATCCCGGCGCGCGACAGACGTTCCCGCAGCAACGCGATTGCCGGTTCATCGGGCACCGGGGCAAACGGATAGGGCGCGGAATGTAACGGCTCTGTCGGGTCTTGTCGGGCGTCGCCGCGGACCGCAAACATCTGTTCGGCGGCCTGATACCACGGCTCAAATTCCTCATAGGTCACGGGCCATTGCGGCGACATCCCGCCGGCGTGGCGCAGAGCCTGAAAATCCCGCGCGCGATAGCGCAGCAGAACCGCCCCGTAAAATTTTGTATTGCCCCCGACATAGTAATAATTGCCCGGGTTGAACACTTCGCCGTCGCTGTTTTGCCATTCCTCTTCAGGACGAAAAACACCGTCGCGAAAAATTGCAATCTCATCACGCACATCCGGCGTGTCTGTCAGACGTTCGCCCCGCTCAAGAATGACAATCGACTTGCCACTGGGGGCCAGCGCCGCCGCGACCGTCGCCCCGCCCATTCCGGAACCAATGATCGCAATATCCGGGGCCGGGTTCATCAGGTTATTTGAACCTCGCTGTCTGGATTAAACGGAATGGCCTTATCCATATTGATAGAAAAAACAGTATCTTGCCCGGCTTTGACATGGGCATCCGCCCGCATCCGCGCGTTGCAGTCTTTCCCACCTAGTGTAGTCATTACGAATGTATCGGACCCGGCTGGTTCGACGACGACAACGTGGTTGTTGATCCGTTCAACGGTCTTTGCGTCATGGTCTGCGCCTTCGGGATCGGTGATCGCCTCGGGGCGAATTCCAAGTGTGATCGTCTTGCCGACATAAGATTTCAGCGCGGCCGGTGGATCAGCGAATTTCAGCTTCACGACCTCGTCAAGACCTGTTGTTGCCTGCGCAAACAGCAAATCACCTTCTGACACGACGGTCACCGGAATAAGGTTCATCGAGGGCGACCCCATGAAAGAGGCAACAAACAGATTGGCCGGGCTATCATAGATTTCTTTTGGCGTTCCCAGTTGCTGAACATATCCGTCGTTCATCACCGCAATCCGGGTGGACAGGGTCATCGCCTCTATCTGATCATGGGTCACATAAACAATTGTTGTGCCGAGCTTTTCGTGCAGTTTCTTGATCTCGATGCGCATATCGACCCGCAGCTTTGCGTCCAGATTGGACAGCGGTTCGTCGAACAAAAACACGTCCGGGTCGCGAACCAGGGCACGCCCCATTGCAACGCGCTGGCGTTGCCCACCTGAAAGTTGCCCCGGTTTGCGATCAAGAAGCGGCGTGATCTGCAACATTTCGGATACTTTATCCATCGCGGCCTGACGCTCGGGCTTGGGAACGCCATGCATCTCAAGCCCAAAGGTAATATTCTGGCCAACGGACATATTCGGGTATAGCGCATAGGACTGAAACACCATTGCGATATTTCGCCGTGACGGATGCACACCATTCATCGGCTTTCCCTTGATCGAAATCGTCCCCGAGGTGATTTCCTCTAGCCCGGCAATCATGTTCAACAGCGTTGATTTTCCGCAGCCCGACGGGCCGACAAGCACCAGAAATTCCCCTTCTTCAATTTCGATGTCCACATTGTGCAGCACTTCGACCGAACCATAGGATTTTGATGCGTTGTCGATTTTCAGAAAGCTCATCGGTATTATCCTTTCACCGATCCGGCCATCAGGCCGCGAACGAAATAGCGGCCGGCCACAATATAGACGAGGAGTGTCGGAAGGGCCGCCAGAATGGCGCCCGCAAAGTGAACATTATATTCTTTCACGCCGGTCGAGCTTTGCACCAAATTGTTCAGTGCCACGGTCATCGGCTGGCTGTCAAAATCAGCGAACGAAGCGCCAAAAAGGAAGTCATTCCAGATATTGGTAAACTGCCAGATCACAGAAACCACGACGATTGGCCCTGAACTTGGCAGCAGGATGCGCCAGAAGATGCGGAAGAAACCCGCGCCATCAATCTGCGCGGCGCGCACCAGCTCGGTTGGGAAAGCCTGATAATAGTTCTTGAAATAGAGCGTGGTGAAACCAAGCCCATAAACCACATGCACCAACACCAACCCCGGTGTCGATCCGGCCAGCCCGGTCAGCCCTAAAATCCGCGCCATCGGGATCAGCACGATCTGAAACGGTATAAAACAGGCAAACAGGATCAGCCCAAACAGGATCGTATCCCCGCGAAACCGCCATTTTGTCAGCACATAACCGTTGAACGCTCCCATCAAAGTCGAGATTGCCACCGCTGGCACAACCATCTTTATCGAATTCCAGAAATAGGGTTTCAACCCGGTCGGCTCGACCCCGATCTGCGCAGTTGACCAGGCTTTCAACCACGGCTCGAATGTCAGGACATTGGGCAGGGCCATCATGTTGCCGCCGGTAATTTCGGCCAGCGGCTTGACCGAGTTCAATACCATGATGCCAAAAGGAAGCAGGTAAAACAGCGCAAATAGGATCAGCACAAGATAGATCAGTGCCCGGGCAAACCCGGCTGTCCTGACGGCGGTATCGGTGGAAATTGCCGACATTATTTCTTCTCCCGCAATTCGGAGTAGAGATAGGGCACCATGATCGCCACAATTGTCATCAGCATGATCACGGCAGAGCTGGCGCCGATCCCCATCTGGTTGCGGGTAAAGGTGTAGGAATACATGAATGTCGCCGGCACTTCGGTCGCACTTCCGGGCCCGCCGCCAGTTAACGCCACCACGAGGTCGTAGGATTTGATTGCAAGGTGGCTGAGGATCACAAACGCAGACAGAAACGCCGGGCGCAGTTGCGGTATGATGATCCGCCGGTAAAGGCTGAAATTCGAGGCGCCATCCATCTGCGCCGCCTTCAGTATCTCATTGTCAATGCCGCGCAGGCCCGCAAGAAACATCGCCATCACGAAACCGCTCGATTGCCAGACTGCCGCCAGAACAACCGTGTATATCGCGTAGTCCCGGTTCTTGATCCAGTTGAATGTAAAGCTATCCCAACCCCACAGATGCATCGTGTTTTCCAGCCCTATACCGGGATCAAGAAACCATTTCCACGCAGTGCCGGTGACGATAAAACTCAGCGCCATCGGGTATAGAAATATCGGGCGCAAAAGGCCCTCACCGCGAATTTTCTGGTCAAGGAAGATCGCCAGCATCAGCCCGATTGCAGTGCAAAAAGCGATGTAGAGCCCGGCGAAAACCACCAGGTTATTGACAGCGATGCCCCAGTTTCTGATCCGGAACAGCTTGTCGTAATTTTCAAGGCCGACCCAGCCATAGCTTGGCAGGATCCGGCTGTCAGTAAAGGACAGGTAGACCGAGAACAGGATGAAACCGTAAACAAAAACAAGGATCAGCGCCAGTGTCGGCGACAGCACCAGCTTGGGAACCCAGTTCTGAAGTTTGGTTCTGAAGTCTACGCTGGTTGCCTGATGTGCCATGAACCATGCCCCGATGATATGACTTTAATTGAAACAGCAACGATTGGGGCCGGAATGACCGGCCCCAATGTGTTGGTTTACTTGGCGATCGAAACCGCTTCGACAAGTTCGCTAACAGCCGTTGCGCTGTCATACTCACCGTTGAAATGCGCCGTCACAACGTCATAGATCGCGTTCTTGACCGATGCTGGTGCCGCGTGACCATGCGCCATCGAGCCAAACAGGTTGCCCGAGGCAGCCGCCGCCGCAAGGTCCTTCATGCCCTGCTTAGCGCAGGCATCAAAGTCTGCGTCAGACACGTCGGTTCGCGCGGGAACCGACCCTTTGACCACGTTAAAGGCCGACTGAAACGTCGGTGACAGAATCGCGCTGGCTAGTGCGGCCTGCTCGCTGGAAACCGCGCCGCCCTGATCGAACATGGCAAACTGATCGGCGTTGAATGTCACCTGTTCGCTGGTTCCGGGGAACCGGAAGCACAAGAAGTCCTGACCGGGAACTTTATCGGCGTTCAGGAATTCACCCTTTGCCCAGTCGCCCATCATCTGGAATCCGGCCTCGCCGTTGATGACCATCGCCGTTGCAAGGTTCCAGTCACGGCCCGAGAAATTGTCATCCACATGGCTGCGAATAACGGCCATGCGATCAAACGCTTCCTTCATCGTTTCCGAGCCAAGTGCGGCTTCGTCCAGATCTATGAACGCTGCCTTGTAGAAACCCGGTCCACCCGCGCTCATTGCTACGGCATCAAACACCGTGGCGTCCTGCCATGCCTGCCCGCCGTGCGCGATCGGTGTGATCCCGGCGGCTGCCAGTTTATCAAGAGCGACGGTAAACTCACCCCAGGTGGTGGGAACTGCGACGCCATTTGCGTCCAGAACCGACTTATTGGCCCAGACCCAGTTAGTGGAATGCACATTCACCGGTGCCGATATCCACTTGCCGTCATACTTGGCAAATGCCTGCAAGGCTGCGGGCACAACCGCGTCCCAGCCCTCCGCCGCAGCAACGGCATTCAGATCGGCAAGCGCGCCTTCTTTGGCCCAGTCCTGAATGTCAAAACCCAGCATCTGAACGGCCGTTGGCGCGTTGCCAGCCGTGACCCGTGCGCGCAGCACAGTCATCGCGCTTTCCCCGCCGCCACCGGCGACCGGCATATCGGCCCAGCCGATGCCCTGACCCTCAAGGTCTTTCTTGAGCACATTCAGCGCAGCCGCTTCACCGCCCGATGTCCACCAGTGCAGCACCTCAACATCACCGGCCAGCGACATGCTGGCAGAGGTCGCAAGCGCAACCAGCGCCGTCGTCGTATTAACGATAAATTTACGCATGAGTTTTCTCCCTATCTGCGTACACAAAATTCGCGCAATTCAGTTTGCGCGGTCTTCAATCCAAGGAGCACGTGAGCGACCGATTCTCATCTGAACCGTTTTCACTTCCAGGAATTCTTCTAGGCCATATCGGCCCAGCTCCCGCCCCTTTCCGCTTTCCTTCACCCCCCCAAAGGGTAGCTCTGGAAATCCGTCCATCCAGGTATTGGTCCACACGGTCCCTGCTTGCACGCGACGCGCAAACTCAAGGCAAGTGTGAATATTTTCGCTCCAGACCCCGGCGGACAAACCATAATTGTTATCGCTAACAATTGAAATGGATTCGTCAAGTGTTTTGAAAGTCAGAACCGACAGCACCGGCCCAAACACTTCTTCCTTAGCAATCATCATACCCGATGTGACGCCAGAAACGACGGTCGGGGCATAAAATTCGCCAGAAAGGCCATCAATCTTAAGTGCACCACCGCCCAGTTCCACTTTCGCACCAGCCTTGAGAGCATCGTCAACATACCGGTGGATCTTGTTCTGATGCGCCGTCGATATGATGGCACCAACTTTGGTTTCCGGGTCAAGCGGATCGCCAAAGGGTACCTTTTTGGACAAGGCCACAACACGGGCAACGACATCTGCCACGATATCTTCGTGCACGATGATCCGCGAGCCGGAATTGCAGCATTCGCCAGCGTTGAAATAGATACCAAAAACAATGGCATCGACCGCGCTTTCAATATCAGCGTCAGCAAACAGAACCTGCGGGTTCTTGCCGCCAAGTTCGGTAGACACTTTTTTGAGCGTATCCGACGCCGCCCGCGCGATCGCCTTACCGACAACGGTCGAGCCGGTGAAACTGATCATGTCCACATCCGGGTGGGATGTCATGGTCGCGCCGACCGGATCGCCAAACCCGTGCACGATATTGACCACACCTGCGGGCAATCCCGCCGATATCAGTAGTTCGCCAAGGACGGTGGTCGTTGAAGGTGTCATTTCGGACGGCTTGACAACGCAGGTGCAACCGGCGGCAAGCGCGAACGGTAATTTTTGCGAGACAATCAGGAACGGAAAATTCCACGGTGTGATGACAGACACGACACCAATGGGTTCTTTCAAAACAATTGCCAGCATATCGCTCCCCAGCGAATTATGACTGTCCCCATGCAGCGTGCGGGCCAAAGCGGCGGCGTATCGCCAGATATCGGCGGCCCCCTCAATCTCGGCTTCGGCCTGAGAGATGGGTTTGCCGCTTTCCAAAACTTCCAGCCGGGCAATCCGCGCACGATTTTGATCTATCAGGTCGGCTACCTTTAGCAAAAACGTCGCCCTGTCCTTGCCGCTAAGGTCCGACCAACGCCCGTCGTCAAAGGCGCCCCTTGCGACCTTGATGGCTGCAATTGCATCGGCCGAGCCGCCCTTTGCGGTT
>Ga0209345_10004585_pt1 | contig 13256 bp, 13 predicted proteins | sample Cruoilmetagenom7_FD_187294 | JGI IMG/M metagenome (GOLD analysis project Ga0209345, IMG submission 187294) | Oil polluted marine microbial communities from Coal Oil Point, Santa Barbara, California, USA - Sample 7 (SPAdes) (version 2) | ecosystem: Environmental > Aquatic > Marine > Oil seeps ...
GGTGTCGCCATCATCATCGCCCCGCATGTGTGGGGCTCGCCGGTGCCTGAAGATCTTTCGAGCGAAGTGCCTGCCTATATCGCGTCGGCCTATGCCGCCGCATCGCTGGCGACCACGCTGTTCTTCTGGCTGCTGCTTGGCGGATTGCTCGGATTTTTCCTGTCGCGTGTTCCAGAGGAGCAAACGGCGTGACGCCAGGTCTGCCACCGGTGACGCTGGTGCTGGGCGGCGCGCGCTCGGGCAAGTCCGCCTTCGCCGAAGGGCTTGTCGAACGTGCCTCGGACACAAGGCTCTATCTGGCGACCGGCCAGGCCTGGGACGACGAGATGCGGGACCGGATTGCCTCGCATCAGCACCGGCGCGGGGAGGGATGGGAAACCATCGAGGCCCCGGTGGACCTGGTCCCGGCGCTCAAAACCCATGCCCGGACCGACCGTCCGATGCTGGTTGATTGCCTGACGCTGTGGGTGACCAATCTGATGCTCGGCGAGCACGACCTCGACGCCGCCTTTGATGGAATTGCCGCCGCGATTCCGGGCCTGAAGGGGCCTGTGGTCTTTGTTTCCAATGAAGTCGGTCTCGGCATCGTGCCCGACAACGCAATGGCACGGGCGTTCCGTGATCATGCCGGCCGGCTTCACCAGTCAATTGCGGGCCTTGCCGACGAAGTTCATTTCGTCGCCGCCGGCCTGCCACTCAAGATGAAGGGGTAACCCCATGATTGCTTCCAAGATTCCCGCCACCGTGATCACCGGCTTTCTCGGCGCGGGCAAGACCACGCTGATCCGGCACATGCTGTCCAACGCCAAGGGCAAGCGGATCGCGCTGATCATCAACGAATTCGGCGATCTTGGCGTTGACGGCGACGTGCTCAAGGGCTGCGGTGACGAAGTGTGCAGCGAGGATGACATCGTTGAACTCAACAATGGCTGCATCTGCTGCACCGTGGCCGATGATTTCATCCCGACCATGGAAAAGCTGTTGGCGCGTACCGACCGGCCGGACCACATCGTCATTGAAACCTCCGGTCTGGCCTTGCCGCAGCCGCTGGTCGCGGCCTTCAACTGGCCCGGCATCAAGACGCAAGTCACCGTCGATGGCGTGGTCACCGTGGTCGACAGCGCCGCTGTTGCCGCCGGGCGCTTTGCACATGACCATGACAAGCTTGACGCACAGCGGCTGGCCGACGAGGGGCTTGATCATGAAAGCCCGCTCGAGGAGTTGTTCGAGGATCAGCTGACTGCCGCCGACCTGATCATTCTCAACAAGACAGACCTGATCAGCGCATCGGATCTGGAAGGCGTTCGCGCCGGGATCGCCGGGCATCTCACCCGCAAGCCGATTTTCGTCGAGGCGCGGCAGGGCGAGGTGGCGCCGGAAGTGCTTCTGGGGCTGGGTGTCGGCAGCGAGGACGACATTGCCAATCGCAAGTCGCATCATGAACTGCATCATGCCGATGGCCATGAGCATGATCACGACGAGTTCGAAAGCATCGTGGTTTCGCTTGGTCCGGTGAGCGATGTTGCGGCCTTCACCGAAGATCTCAAGTCATTGATCGTCAGCCACGACATCCTGCGTCTCAAGGGGTTTGCCGATATGGCTGGCAAGCCGATGCGGATGGTTGTCCAGGCGGTCGGCAGCCGTATCGAAACGCATTTCGACCGCCCATGGGGCAGCGGCGAGGCACGGGAAACCCGTCTTGTGGTGATCGGTCTGCATGATCTCGACGAGGCGGCAATCCGTGCAAGCCTTTCCGCGCTGGCTGGTTGATCCGATCGAGGAGACGGTGTCGCGATGCATTTGCTGGTCGCACAGAAAGGGACGTTGAGCGATGGCGATGAAGCCGTCGATCTGGGCCAAAGCCCGGGCGATATCCTGTTTCTCAGTGCCGCCGACACCGAACTTGCCAGCATAGCAGCCGCGCGGCAGACGACAGGCCGGCTGACCTGGCGGCTGGCGAGTCTCAGCGATCTCAAGCATCCGATGTCGGTCGACACATTCGTGGCGAAGATGGCGCCGAAGGCGAAGCTGGTGATCGTCCGCGCGCTCGGCGGGGCCAGCTATTTTGCCTATGCGCTGGAAAGCCTGCACGCAGCCTCGGTTGCCAATGGCTTCCAGATTGCAGCGTTGCCGGGCGATGACCGGCCTGATCCGGGGCTGGAGCCGCTCTCGACGCTGGATCCGGCATCCCGCGACCAGCTTTGGACTTACCTGATAGAAGGCGGTGCGGAGAATGCCCGCGGGCTTATCCAGTATGCCGAAGCGCTGATTGAAGGCGGCGAGTTTCCTGCACCGGCTGCACCGCTGCTCAAGGCCGGGCTGTGGCACGCGCATGTGAGCAATCCCGCGCTTGCCGATGTGAGCAAGGACTGGATTGAGGGCGCACCGGTGGCGGCGGTGTGTTTTTACCGGGCACTGGTGCAGAGCGGCCAGACCGCGCCGGTTGCAGCCTTGTGCGACGGATTGAAAACCGAGGGTGTCAATGCGCTGCCGGTGTTCGTCTCCAGTCTCAAGGACCCGGTTTCGGTGGGCACATTGCAGGCGATTTTCGCCGATGCGGCGCCTGACGTGGTGATCAATGCCACCGGCTTTGCAGTCTCCTCGCCGGGCGCGCAGACCAAGGGGACAGTGCTTGAATCGACCGGAGCGCCGGTTTTGCAGGCGGTGTTTGCCGGTGGCGGTCGCGAGGCCTGGGCCGGATCGCAGCAGGGTCTGACCTCGCGTGATCTGGCGATGCATGTGGCACTGCCGGAAGTGGATGGCCGGGTGCTTGCCCGCGCGGTGTCGTTCAAATCGGCGGCGCGGTTTGACGAGACGGTTGAGGCCAATATCATCACCCATGCGCCGGAGCCGGACCGGGTGCAGTTTGTTGCAGAGCTGGCATCACGCTGGGCGCGGTTGCGGCGTACGCCAGCGCCGGATCGCCGGGTGGCGATCGTGCTGGCCAATTATCCCAACCGGGATGGGCGTCTGGCCAACGGGGTGGGGCTTGATACGCCCGCGGGCACCGTCGAAGTGTTGAAGGCGATGGCCGGGGCGGGATACCAGGCCGGCGAACTTCCCGCTGATGGCGATGCGCTGATTTCAGCGCTGAAGGCCGGGCCGACCAATGCGATCCGCGACGATCGCAGCGGCGGGGTACCTCTATCGCTGCAGGACTACCAGGCGTTTTTCGAAGCGCTCGATCCGGCAATCCAGGCGGCAGTGAACGAGCGCTGGGGTGGACCTGAAGCCGATCCGTTCTATCGCGACGGGGCTTTCCACCTGGGCCTTTTGCGTTTCGGCAATGTCGCCGTCGGCATTCAGCCCGCGCGCGGTTACAATATCGATCCGAAAGCCAGCTATCATGCACCGGACCTGGTGCCGCCGCATGGCTATTTCGCCTTCTATGCCTGGCTGCGCACCAAGTTTGATGTTCATGCGGTCGTGCACATGGGCAAGCATGGCAATCTGGAATGGCTGCCGGGCAAGGCGCTGGCCTTGTCGCGGGCGTGTTATCCCGAAGCGGTGCTCGGTGCGATGCCGCATGTCTATCCGTTCATCGTCAATGATCCGGGCGAGGGGACACAGGCCAAGCGCCGCACATCGGCCGTGATCATCGACCATCTGACGCCGCCGCTGACCCGGGCCGAAAGCTATGGCCCGCTCAAGGACCTCGAAGCGCTCGTCGATGAATATTACGAGGCCTCGGGGCATGACCCGCGGCGGCTGAAACTGCTCAAGGGCCAGATCCTCGACCTGGTGCGCGACATCGGGCTGGATGCCGATGCCGGAATTGTGTCGGGCGATGATGATGATCTGGCGCTGGAAAAGCTCGATGCCTGGCTGTGTGATCTCAAGGAAATGCAGATCCGCGACGGGCTGCACATCTTCGGACTTTCGCCCGAGGGCGGATTGCTGACGGACCTCACGGTGGCGCTGGCACGGATCAAGCGCGGCGAGACGCCCGGCGAGGACAGCCTGCACCGGGCTATGGCGCGGGACATGGGATTTTCTGGTTTCGATCCACTCGATTGCGCCATGGGTGAACCATGGACGGGGCCGAAGCCTGACGTGCTGCAAGCCGTTTCAGATGATCTCTGGCGCACAAATGGGGACACGGTGGAGCGGATCGAATTGCTGGCGGTCGAACTGGTTTCCGGGCGCCTGGCATTGCCGGAAGACTGGCCTGCGACGCGGGCGGTGATGGAGAATATTCAAACCCTGATCAAGCCTTCGGTCCAGGCATGTGGCGAAGCTGAAATCAACGGAATTTTGACCGCGCTCGATGGGCGTTTCGTGGCTCCTGGACCTTCGGGCGCACCGACGCGGGGGCGGCCGGATGTGTTGCCGACGGGAAGGAATTTCTACTCGGTCGACAGCCGCGCGGTGCCGACGCCGGCGGCATGGGAGCTGGGGCAGAAATCGGCGGAACTTCTGGTCATGCGGCACGTGCAGGACCACGGCGAATGGCCGACCTCGATGGCGCTGACCGCCTGGGGCACCTCGAACATGCGCACCGGCGGCGATGACATCGCCCAGGCGCTGGCGCTGATCGGGGCCAAACCGGTCTGGGATCCGGCCTCGCGGCGGGTCACCGGCTACGAGATCATTCCTATGGCGATGATGAACCGGCCCCGTGTCGACGTGACACTTCGGATCTCCGGCTTCTTCCGCGATGCGTTTCCGGACCAGATCGCGCTGTTTGACCGGGCGGTGCGCGCGATTGCGGCACTGGATGAGGACGAGGCTGACAATCCGCTGGCGGCACGGGCGCAGCAGGAGAGTGGGTTGCTGATCGAGGCGGGCGCGACTGAGGCCGAGGCTTTGCGGCAGTCTTCGTTCCGGGTCTTCGGATCCAAGCCCGGAGCCTATGGCGCCGGCCTGCAGGCGCTAATGGATGAGGGGGGCTGGGCTGACCGCGGTGACCTGGCCGAGGCCTTCGTCGTCTGGGGTGGCTATGCCTATGGTGCGGGCGAAGAGGGGCAGGCGGCGCATGAACTGTTCGAGCAGCGGCTGTCGACGGTCGAGGCTGTGGTGCAGAACCAGGACAACCGCGAGCATGACCTGCTGGATTCCGATGATTACTACCAGTTCGAAGGCGGCATGACGGCGGCGGTGGAAGCGGCGCGCGGAACGCGGCCGGCGATCTACCACAATGATCATTCCCGGCCCGAGCGGCCGGTGATCCGCTCGCTGGAAGAGGAGATCGCGCGGGTGGTGCGCGGCCGGGCGGTCAATCCGAAATGGATCGCCGGCGTCAAGCGCCACGGCTACAAGGGCGCCTTCGAGATGGCGGCGACGGTGGATTACCTGTTTGCCTTCGCCGCAACCACCGGTGCTGTGCGCGACGCGCATTTCGAGGCGGTCTACCAGGCCTATCTGATGGATGAGGAGACGCTGGCGTTTCTGCGCGAGAAGAACCCCGATGCACTCAAGGAAATGGCCAAAAAATTCGAGGAAGCCATCGAGCGCGGTCTGTGGACGCCGAAGAGCAATTCGGCCAGGTTTGCGCTTGCCGAAGTGGCCGGGGGAGACACCGGACATGGTTGAGCGGGGGGCGGAAAGACCGGATGCCCGCTCCGGCTTCAGGGATTGCCGTACCGTCACCGACTCGATGCCGAACAACGGGGACTGCGCATGACAATCGAAATGACCGTGATCGCAGGTGGTGACGAGGAATTTGCCGGCACGGTCGAGTTCATGATCGATTCGGTGGCTGAGACACTCGGCAAGCCGTTCGATCCGGAACCGTTTCACCTCAGGGCAACTGACGCTGACGGCGAGCTTGCCGGCGGCCTGGTGGCGCACAAGGTGCAGCAATGGCTGTTTATCAAGCTGCTCGGGATTGCAGAGGGACAGCGGGGCAAGGGCATCGGGCGTTCGCTCCTGGCACGGGCGGAAGATTTTGCCCGCCAGGAAGGGCTTGTCGGTGTATATCTTGATACATTCGAATTCCAGGCGCCGCGGTTTTATGAAGGTCTGGGCTACACCGAATGCGGCCGCCTGCCGGCCATCGCAGGCGCCCCGCAACGGATATGGTTTGCCAAGACATTTGAAGCGGTACCGGCCGACGGTACAACAGGATCATGACACGGCCCGACCGGGCCAATGAGGATCAGCAGGAAGGCGGAATGACATGAGCGAGCGTGGTAAAATCACCGACGGCATGAGCGAGCAGGAGCTCAACGAACGCCATACCGAGAAGATGAAAAAGAAGAAGGCGGCGCGCGACAAGATCATTGCCACCAAGACCATCGAGAAAGGTCTGGTGATCGTCCATACCGGCAAGGGCAAGGGCAAGTCGACGGCCGCGTTCGGCATGATCTTCCGTGCCATCGGCAACGGCATGAAGGTCGGCGTTGTGCAGTTCGTCAAGGGCAAGTGGTCGACCGGCGAACGCAAGGTGCTGGAAGCGTTTCCAGACCAGGTAACGATGGCGACGATGGGTGAGGGCTTTACCTGGGAGACCCAGGATCGCAGCCGCGATATTGCCGCTGCCCGCGAGGCCTGGGACAAGGCGCGCGAAATGATCATGGATCCCGAGATCGACATGGTGCTGTGCGACGAACTCAATATCGTGCTGCGCTACGACTATCTTGATGTGAACGAGGTGATCGAGACCCTGAAGCAGAAGCCGGAAATGAAGCACGTGATCATCACCGGCCGCAACGCCAAGGAAGAACTGATCGAATTTGCCGATCTGGTGACCGAGATGGAAATGATCAAGCATCCGTTCCGGTCCGGCGTGAAGGCGCAGGTTGGCGTGGAGTTCTAAACAGGAGCAAGGGTGATGAGCCTGACGGCAAGCTGGCAGTTCTGGGCCCTGGTGGCGGCGGTGTTCGCCGCACTCACCGCGATCTTTGCCAAGATCGGCATCAGCGATATCGACAGTGATCTCGCCACCTTCATCCGCACCTGCGTGATCATGCTGGTGCTCGCCGCCATGCTGACCGCAATGGGCAAGTGGCGGGCGCCGCAAACCATTTCACTCAAGACCTGGGTGTTTCTCGGCCTGTCGGGCCTTGCCACCGGCGCGTCCTGGCTTGCCTATTTCCGGGCTCTGAACATGGGCGATGCCGCCCGCGTGGCGCCGCTCGACAAGTTGTCGATCGTGCTGGTGGCGATTTTCGGCGTGCTGTTTCTGGGCGAGCATCTCTCGGCGATGAACTGGGTCGGTGTGGCGCTGATCGGCACGGGCGCGATTTTCCTGGCGGTGTTCTAGGCTTTCAGACCCCGAACCAGACGCGGACCGGGTTTGCCGGATCGCTGGCCAGTTTTACGGCAAGCGCCATACAGGTGATCACCAGCAGTGGCTTGATGATTTTGGCGCCGTTTTTCATCGCCATGCGGGAGCCGACCTGCGCGCCGAGAAACTGCGCCGCGCCCATCATCAACCCGATCTTCCAGGAAATGACGCCGACAAAGGCGAACACGGCAAAGCCACCGAGATTGGAGGCAAAGTTCAGCAGTTTGGTGTGGGCTGTGGCCTTGAGCAGGCCGTAGCCGGCAAGCGCAACGAAGGCCAGCATGTAGAACGAGCCCGCACCGGGGCCGAAGATGCCATCGTAAAAGCCGACCAGCGGCACGATCAGCAGCCCGAACAGGAAGGGCGAAAGCCGGCGGGCGCGGTCGATCTCGCCCATATCCGGCTTGAACGCGAAATAGAGCGCAATCGCGACCAGCAGGAACGGCAGGATGGCGCGGAAAATGTCACCCGGGACGATGGTCGCAAGCATGGCCCCCAGTGCTGCCCCCACGGCAGCCAGAACAGCCGATGGGACCTGGGCCTTGAGGTCGACGTGGCCCTTGCGGGCATAGGCGACCGTTGCGGAGCCAGATCCGAACAGCCCCTGCAGCTTGTTGGTGCCAAGCGCCTCGACCGGCGTGAAGCCCGCCAGCAGAAGTGCTGGCAGGACAATCAAGCCACCGCCGCCGGCAATGGAATCGACAAATCCCGCGATGAAGGCGGCTGCGAGAAGCAGCAAGGTGAGGGTTATCGTCAGGTCTTCCATGGCGCAGCCTGCAGGACGGGGAGCAAGAGCCGAGACCTATGGCACGCGGCGATGCTCTGGACAATCGGCTGTCGCTCGCTAGTTTTTTGGCAAGCGGGGAATCATCTCGGCCTGAGGGGGCATTCGTGATGAAGGGACTTTTTGCTGCCATTGCGCAGATGGTTGAGCGCAAACCGCCTTTGCCCGGTGCGCTGGGTCAGTTGTCGGAAAACCCGGTGGCGATGGCCGAGATCCTGTTGCTGTTCCGGATGGTGCTTGCCGACGGAATCGTTCAGCCCTCGCAGCTCACCGCTTTCGAACGTATCTGCGAACAGCATTTCGGCATCAGCCCGAGGGATATGCAGGAGCTGCACGCGCTTCTCGATTCGCCGAAGGCCCGTTCCTGCGAGGCTGAAGCCTTCACGCTGCTGGGCCAGCTTGACACGGGCGCGCGAACCACCCTTCTTGAAGCCATGGTGCGGATCGCCGATGCAAACGCGGTCAGGGATGAGCGCGACGACAAGTTGATCCGCAGGATAGCGCACCTGCTCGGGCTGGAGCCCGGGGTGGCCGCAGTTAAGGAACAGGAATAGGCGATGAATGATACGGCGGATAAAAGCCCAAGTCTTGGCGATCGGGTCCGGTCTTTTCTTGACCAGACGTCGTCGCTGAGCAAGGTGGCGCACGACCCCATGCTGACTGCCGAGTTGTTGCTGCTGGTCAGGATGTCGTTTGCCAACAAGGCGGTCGAGCCTGCCGAGGCGGATGCATTCGCCGCCATCTGCACCCGCTTGCTGGGCCTCAATGGTGACGAACTCACCGATGTGCTCAAATATCTCAATGATTTCGGCTACGAGACGACGGATGCGCAGGCGGCCGCCATGCTGGCCGGTCTCGACGAAACACGCAAACGCCAGATCCTCGACCACATGGCTATCGTCGCCAAGGCTGACGGCGAGGTTGACGAGCGCGAACGGCGTCTGCTTGAGGCCACCGCCCGGCGGCTGGGGTTTGCCTGAAACAGATTTCCGGGGATCATTGAGCTCTGGCGCAGATCAACCCGCGGTTGGCGCAATCGGAGTTTGACCTGCAAATACCGAACGCCTATGACTCGGCTCATGTGCGACGGCGCCTGATGACAGGCTGCGAGATATTCCGGTGCGGCTGACTTAATCCAAGAGCCAAGTCCGGAGCTGTCCAGTTCGGTAAGACGAGAGGCTGCCCCAGGGGAGCGTCTTTTCATCCGGCGTATCGTGCTGTTGTTGTCACGTTGTCCGGAGGCCCCGATGCGCACGCTTGTTCTTTCCGTGATCCTGTCCGTTTCAAGTGCATATTCAGCACTTGCCCATGGTGGCCATGTTGGTGACCTGGCAGGGCACTCCCATTGGGTTGGCTGGGCGGCAGCAGCAGCAGCCGGTGCGATCACTGCCTGGGCGATCAAGCGCGGCAACAAGAGCAAGACTGCTGACCAGGACAACGCTGACGATGCAGATGCTGACAAACAGCCCGAAGCTGCGGAGGCCTGAGCTGTGAGCAAGACCTCGATCCCCGAGACGACCGGTATCATGGTGTGCGGCCATGGCAGCCGCAACCAGAATGCAGCCAAGGAATTCGCCACCGTGGCGGAAGGGCTGAAGGCCCGATACCCGGACACGCATGTGGAATATGGCTATCTGGAATTCTGCAATCCGGTGATTTCCGAAGGGCTCGACCGGCTTCGTGCCAAGGGCATTACCAGGGTTCTGGCGGTGCCGGGCATGCTGTTTGCCGCAGGCCACGCGAAGAACGACATTCCTTCCGTGCTCAACACCTACCAGGCCCAGAACCCCGGAATGGTGATCAATTACGGGCGCGAACTGGGCATCGATCTGAAAATGATCAGGGCCGCGGGCGAACGGATTCAGCAATCGCTCGACAAGGCCAACAAGGAACTCGGCGAAGTGGCGTTGCACGACACGCTGCTGATGGTGGTTGGCCGCGGTTCGTCTGATCCGGATGCCAATTCCAACGCGTCGAAGGTGATGCGGATGCTGTGGGAAGGGTTTGGCTTCGGCTGGGCCGAGACCTGCTATTCGGGCGTCACATTCCCGTTGGTTGGCCCGGGGCTGAGCCATGCGGCCAAGCTTGGCTACAAGCGCATCATCGTGTTTCCCTACTTCTTGTTCACCGGTGTTCTGGTCAAGCGGATCTACTCGCAGACCGACGAAGTGGCGGCGAACCATCCCGATATCCAGTTCGTCAAGGCGTCCTATCTCAACGACCATCCGCTGGTGCTCGACACCTTCCAGGACCGGGTGCAGGAGATCGTCGACGGGCAGGCGCTGATGAACTGCCAGATGTGCAAGTACCGCGAGCAGGTGCTCGGCTTCGAGGCTGAAGTCGGACTGCCGCAAGAAAGCCATCACCACCATGTCGAGGGCATTGGCGGCGGTCTGGAAGATTGTCCCTGCAAGGGCGATTGCGATGCGTCCTGCCGCGAGGAAGAATTCTGCAAGGAACACGGGTTGCCGTGGACGCCGGTGCACAGCCATGCGAGCCCGGCACCGCTGGAGCCGGTGCATGATCATTCCCACGATCATGACCATGCGCACGGGCATGATCACCATCACCATGACGGGCACAGTCACGATCATGGCCACTCCCATGACCACAAGCATGGCGATGACCACGCCCACGATCATCACCATCACCCCTATCCGCATGCCGATCACCCGCATGGGCCACGCTCGATGGACAAGAAGAAGGTCTGAGTCTTGACCACTTCCGCCCCCATCCGTGACCCGGCGGAAATCTACCGGCGATCCTTTGCCATCATTCGTGCGGAAGCTGATCTCGCGCGTTTTGATGCGGCAACCCAGGAGGTGGTGGTTCGGATGATCCATGCCTGCGGCATGGTGGATCTGGCTGGCGATATCGTCGTGTCAGACGGCTTTGCCGCGTCCGCGCAGGCCGCGCTGCAGGCAGGTGCGCCGGTGCTGTGCGATGTGGAAATGGTGCGTCACGGGGTGATTACCCGGCTGATGCCTGCGGGCAATGATGTGCTGTGCCTGCTCAACGAGCCGCAAGTGCGCGAGATCGCCGCGCGGGATGCGACCACGCGCTCGGCCGCACAGGTTGATCTGTGGGCTGAGCGGATGGGCGGTGCTATCATTGCCATCGGCAACGCACCGACGGCGCTGTTCCGGCTGCTCGAACTGATTGATGCGGGGGCGCCAAAGCCTGCGGCCATCATCGGTGTTCCTGTGGGGTTTGTCGGTGCGGTGGAGAGCAAGGATGCACTGATTGCCGATCCGCGCGGTGTTGAGTTTCTCGCGGTCAAGGGCCGTCGGGGCGGCAGTGCGCTGGCCAGTTCAGCCGTCAACGCGATTGCCGGAGGGCTCGAAGGTCATGGCTAGCGAAGTGGGAGCCAAGGCTCCGTGGCTGACCATCATCGGTATCGGCGACAACGGGCTTGACAGCCTGACGCCGCTAGCGCGCACGCTGTTTGATGCGGCTCAGACGATCATCGCACCGGAACGGGTGCTGGCGCGGATCGATTGCGGGACGCGGGAAACCATCCCCTGGACCTTCGGTATCAAGGAAACGATTGCCTTTGTGCTGGCGCGGCGTGGAACGCCGGTGACCATTCTCGCCACCGGTGATCCGATGTTTTACGGTGTTGGCGCCACCCTGATGCGCGACCTCGACAAGGCAGAGATGCGGGTGATCCCGTCGCCGTCGGCGTTTTCGCTTGCTGCCTCGCGGCTTGGATGGGCGCTGCAGGACGTGGCGATGATTTCGCTGCATGGCCGCTCGGTACACGGTCTGGCATCGCATGTGCAGCCGGGCAACCGGATCCTGGCGCTGACATCGAGCGGGCGTACGGTGGTTGAGGCAGCGCAGATTTTGAGCGCGCGCGGCTTTGGCCGGTCCGAGATGCATGTGCTTGAACATATCGGCGGGCCGGACGAGCGCATCAAGATATTGCGTGCCGACCGGATTGCTGCCGACAAGCCGGACTTCGCTGATTTCAACACGCTGGCGATAGCCTGCGAAGCACAGCCCGGGACGGTTCTGCTGCCGTCCGTGCCAGGGCTTCCGGATGAAGCTTTCGAGCATGACGGGCAGCTGACCAAACGCGAGGTCCGGGCGGTGACGCTGGCCCGGCTTGGCCCGGTTCCGGGCGGGCTGATGTGGGATGTCGGCGCGGGCTGTGGCTCGATCGGGATCGAATGGATTCGTTCGGCGCGCGGAGCCAAGGCCATTGCCATTGAAGCCAATGAATCTCGCCGGACAATGATGGCACACAATGCGATTGCCCTGGGAACGCCCGGGCTCGATATCATTGCGGGCACCGCGCCGGATGCGCTTGCTGATCTTGCGATGCCGGATGCGGTCTTCATCGGCGGCGGCCTCTCGCATGACGGGGTTTTCGAAGCAGCATGGGACGCACTCAAACCGTCCGGGCGGTTGGTTGCCAACGCGGTAACGGTGGAGGGCGAGGCGCGCCTGTTCGCGCTTCAGGCGGTGCATGGCGGTGAGCTGATCCGCATGCAGGTGAGCCGCGCCGAACCGGTTGGCCGCTATCTTGGATGGAAGCCGATGATGCCGGTGACGCTCTGGTCGGTGACAAAGGGACTGGACGCATGAGCGGCAAATTGTACGGCCTCGGGCTTGGTCCGGGTGATCCGGACCTGATCACGTTGAAGGCACACAAGATCCTGCAGGGCGTTCCGGTGATCGCCTGGCCGGCGCCGGATACGGGGCCGAGTTTTGCCCGCTCGATTGCCGCGCCGCACTTGCCCGGCGGGCAGGTCGAGATCCCGATCGTGATGCCGATGCGGACCGAACGGTTTCCTGCGCGCGAAGTTTACGACAAGGCATCCGTCGAAATTTCAGCGCATCTCGACGCGGGCCGTGACGTTGCTGTGCTGTGCGAGGGCGACCCGTTTTTCTATGGCTCGTTCATGTATCTCTATGAGCGGCTGGCCTCGGGCTACGACACCGAAGTGGTTCCGGGCGTCTCCTCGATGATGGCAACGGCGAGTGCCGCGGGGCGGCCGCTGGCAGCGCGCAACGATGTGCTCACAGTCTTGCCGGGTCCACTTAGCGATGAAGAGCTCACAAATAGAATCAACGCTGCAGATGCATTAGCGATCATTAAGATAGGTAGACATTTCAATCGCTTGAGAGCGCTGATTGAAAAGTTGAATCTGCTGCCTCATGCAATCTATGCAGAACGCGTTTCGCTTGATTCCGAACGGCTGATGCCGCTTGCCGAAGTCCCCGAGGACACGGCGAAAC